>Ga0066650_10000398_pt1 | contig 14311 bp, 10 predicted proteins | sample CryGey092014_all_FD_59539 | JGI IMG/M metagenome (GOLD analysis project Ga0066650, IMG submission 59539) | Groundwater microbial communities from aquifer - Crystal Geyser CG23_combo_of_CG06-09_8/20/14_all | ecosystem: Environmental > Aquatic > Deep subsurface > Groundwater | place: USA: Utah...
CCACTTTCCACTCCCCACTTTCCACTCCCCACTCATAACTGAATCCGCTTGCCGTCCGCGATCTCTTTGAGGCAGATTTTGCGCAATGCAGAAAGATATTCCTCAACATCTTTTTCATCGGCCAGCCACGCTTTGGTATACTGCACTTTTAAAGACCGGCTGGATACATATTTTACCGGCTTCTCATTTACGACAGGTTTCGATTTAACGGTTGTCCCTCTGTCCGGATCGGGATATGGTTCAGGCTCCTGAGCCGGTTTTGCCCAGGAACCCATTTTTGACAGAAGCTGACCGTATTCATTTTCTTCAAACCGGCGGACGGTGTCCCGAATGGCGGCAATCAGATTTTTTTGTTCAATGTCTTTGATAAACCCGTCAAAAGATTCCGTGAGTTGTTTTTGATGCGCTTCGGAAAGTGCGGCAAATTCTGCCATGGCCTGCAAGCGGCTTTTCAAGGTTTCTGCGGTTTCTTTGGCTTTTGCGATTTCCTGGCCGGTCTTTTCGGCAATTTTTTGTTTAACGCTGTCCACCAGGGTTTTCATCTGCTGGATGCGGTTGCCTTTAAAACAGCCGGGATCAATCATTGTTTCCCGTATCCGGCCTGCTTCATCTCCCTCAATATAGTCAAAGTTCGGTTCCTGGGTCCGGAGGAATTTTGCGGTGGAATTATAGATGTCCTTTTGGGGGCCGCTCATGAACTTACGGATCGGATCGAGAATGTTTTCCTTCATATCCAGCAGATCGTTGTCCATGCGGATCAATTCGGTCAGATACCAAGTATAGGGTTTGCCGGATATCTCTTTGAGTTTTTCCGAAACCGGATTAAGGGCCACCAAGAAAGGGTATTGGGACGATTGCGCGGCCAGCGGCGCAATTTGATGGAGCATTTCCTGAATTGCTGCGCCGGTTTCTTTTCCAATGGCTTTGGCTTCGTTGGCGGAAGGGGGCGCGTCAAAGAAATCCTCATAAAATTGTTTTAATGCGCGGACCTGGGAGGCGGTAAAATCCATCTGGGGTTCCAGGATGACATTGTCATGACTGCTGGTATTGCGCAGGGCTTTTTCCAGATCGCTGTTATCTAAGGGGTTGCTGTCGATTTTTGCTTCAATCTTGCCTCGGGCGCAGAGTTTGGCCACCGTGCATAAAACAGCGGCAAAATTCCAGCCATAGGGTTTTGACTCAAATTTCTCGATCAACTCTTTAAGTTTGGTTCTCACCCCGCCGCGACTGTTGCTTTGAATAAACGCCAGAACCTCCTGCTCACTCTCCTCAAGGGAAGTCGCGTCACTGCTAAAAAGGCTTCCTTTGGATTCATTCAAATATTTGTTGATATCGTTTTCCGCGTAAATAACGCCGCGAAGCATTCTTAAATTGGAATATACGCGGAGAATGAGTTCATGAAACCCTTTTGAAATCCTGGTTTGGGCGTCTTCACCGCTTAATTCCATCTCGCTGCCGCTGACAAAAAGTTTTGCCTTTCCGAGAAGGGTTTTGACCCGCCCCTGAATTTCAACATAACGTTCCCGGTTCTGGAAACCCTTATCCGTTAAAATCCGCCGGATGGCTTCCTGCTGGGTAATGGAAATGTTCTGGCGGATATATTTTTCTGTGCGTTTGTACATGAGAAGATCACGGACAATGCGTTCATCCGGCGGCATGACAACCAGCAGTTCATCCCGGCCCATGGTCTGGGACTGAAGAATAAACTCGTTTTCCGCATTTTCATGAAACGGGCTGATGACGTGGATGGCCAGTTCATATTCCCTGCCTTGGAGCCGGTCGTCGAGCTTGCGGGAAAACAAATAATCCTGGCCAGTGTCTTCAAAACGGATCTTCCTGTTTTTAATGACATGGTCGAAAATGACTTTTGCCAGTTCATCCGCCACATCCGTGGTATCCACATCGGTATTTTTAATCTCCTGTTCCACATCCTTTTCTTCATCGGTGAGGTATTCATATAAATCACCATTGCGCTGAATATAGGTTTGCTGCTCCAGGAGGTTTAACGCTTCCTCCACTTTTGTCCGCAACCCTGAAAGATCCTGATTAAAGCGCTCATACATCAGCACACAAAGATTCCGGACCGTGGGTTTAAACTCCTTGACGTATTTTACCAGAAACAAGGCTTTTAAAAGGCGGATGGCAAACGGGTTGTCCAACTGTTGTTCCGCCACGGTGACGGCCCGCTGAATATGGGATTTTAATGCGGTACGGATGCCCTCAAACATCAGGTCAAAGGTTGCCAGTTGGCCGGGTTCATGATCACTGACCCGGATGGCTACCTGCTGGAAAACCCCGAGCATGGACCGCTCCCCCACGGAACTGTGCTTACCCTCAAAAGCATTGTGCAGGGAAAGGTTCTGAATGGCTGACTGAAAGAGGATGAACTGATACGGGATAAATGGATACGCGTGAATAAAATGGTCCCGGTCAATAAAATTACGGTAGGTTTGCGACCCATCGGCAAAATCAAACAGTGTTTTGAGATTGTTTACCTGCTCATGAAAAACATCCGATAAAAGCGCAACGCCGACCTCGTTTTTAGTCAGCAGCCGCTTCTGGATGACCTCGGCAACGTCCGCGCTGGTGAGTTTCATGCGGTTGGCAAACCGGGCCTGGATTTTGGAAAAATCATTGCTCTGCTGTTTGCTCATTTCACCGACAACGGAATCCATGTCTTCCTGGGCCGTCACAATGATCCATGCGCGGCCCCGGCTTTTGGTGGCAAGGCTTTCCGCGATGGTCTGGAGATTGGTCATCAGCTTGACGTTATCGGCGACATACTGCCCCACTTCATCCACAAAGAAATTGAGGCGGAAATTCTTTTCCTGCCGCTCGATATAGCGATGCACCTGATCGGCAAAATCCTCAATGGACAGGCGGTAATCACTGCGGTATTTATCAAGGATGTTTGAGGCATTCTGCCCGGTGACCTTGTTATAGGCGTCATCAATATGGGACGCGACCCGCTTGGCCCGCATGCGCCCCCATTCCCAATCCTGGGAGGAAATAGATTTAAAAACATCTTTAAACTTTTGAAACAGGTTGTCTCGGTCCAGTTCGCGCTCAAATTGCGCGATATACGGCTGTTTGCCATAATACCCGCAGGCTTCATCAAACACTTTGACAAACACGGCCAGAAGGGCATCGATCTGAGTTTTGCTGATCACATCCGCTTTCTGATCGATATTAAACAGGATGCTCTTTGAGGGGATGGCCACTGCCCGCTTCAGATCACCGATGAGGATTTCGTTGTCCTTGCATTTGGGCAGGAACAAATCAAGGACCGGAGCGCCCTCGACCTTACGGTTTTCCATCAGCAGGGCCATGATTTTGAGTAGATGGGATTTTCCGGAGCCGAAAAACCCGGATATCCAAACACCGTTTGCACCTTCATAGTTGCTGTATGCATCCAGAAAAGACTCAATGCGCTTTTCAACCTCATTGGTCAGAACATATTCTTCCACCTCAAGGCGCAGGCTGGATTCGTCATCTGCTTTAATGACGCCTTCAATGGTACGGTCAACCGGTTTGTCAAAAATTATTTTTAACGTCATTTCGTACCCCGCAAGCTATATTTCATAGTGATAGATGTTGAATGCCCGGTAATATTTATCGTCATGCAGGCGGTTAAATAGATCCAGAGACGCGCCGGAGGCTATGGAATGCGTGTATGCGCCCGGAAAAAACATGACCGTCGGCTGATCTTTGGCCGTGCTTTGCAGATTATTGAGAATATTATGTGATCGGATATAAGGAAACACTTCGCCAACCCCTGAAATAAACATGACATCAAAGTCAGCCTGCTGCATCAGGCCGGCGATGGCGGGCGTTAAGACGTTCTCTATATCTAAAATAGATTGCAGGTCCTCTTTTAATTCTGCTTTCGTTATTTTGGGTTCTTCCGCAAGATACCAGTCCCAGTCGCCGTTTTGTTTGAGGATTTCCACAGACAGATCATATAGATTAATGACCAGGACCCGGATGCCGGATTGGGACAGCTTGTTGACCAACTGCTTTTGGAGACGTTCCATGTCGTTGGACTCTTCAGGAGGATACGGGCAGATGAAAAAAGGGACTTCATTGCCGAGCCCTTGTTTTTTCAGAAACCTTTCACTGCTGATGACGGATAAAAGGTGGTGAAACCGTTCCTGGATCGTTGTCTTGCCTGTGTCTATTTTCATTTGGCCCACTCCTTTAGATCCGATTCGGCTACCGGAAAAACGCTGAAATCTTTTTGAGATGTGCTTTCAATGGCTTTAATAACATCAGAAGACAGGATCGCCGGGATAATGAGGTTCTCCGGGGTTAATAACCCTGCTTCCCTCATGATTTTAAATAACACCTGCCGCAATTTTTTCCTGGTGGAATCGGATATGTGTTCAAGGGCATCGTCCCATGACGCCTTGGCATTGAAAAAAGCGTCAAAATCTTCGTGGTTTAATTCATGCTGAAGGGTAAGGAATTTTTCACGCAGCACTTCGACTGCAAACTCATAGATGAACCTGTGCCGCCGACAGACTGCCAGCCAGAGGATATAGGCCTGGTCCTGGGAGGAGCCGTTAATTAAAACCGCCAGCTCCTTATCACTGAGCAGCGCCAAGCGGGCGCATATCTCCCTGGAGATTCTTTGGGAAGAGGCCAGGGTTCTGGTCTGTAAAATATTTTCATCAATAACGGTCTCGCGTACTTTTTCCCAGTTACCGGCACCAGGAAAAAGCATGACAATCCTTACCGAATCTTGGTGAAAAAGCCCGCCCGTGGAAAATGACATGTGGTATTTGGTTTTTTTTGAGATCATTTAAATTTCTGTTTGATATATTCCTGCGTCTGGCTGGCAGTCAGTTCAGTAGTGGATGGCCCGGTGCGAATATAAAATCTCTCCGCTTTGTCGTCTTTTAAATATACAGGATTTTGAGATTTGCTGCATTTTATAACCATTACCCGGCAGTCTGCATGATCATCGAAATGAGCGTGAAGGCTGGTCGCGGCATTTACGCCCATGCGAGATTTGACGATATCAACCAAATGCAGGTGCATTTTATCTTCATTTGCAAAATCATCCACCTGGATACCTATCGGACTGCCATTGTCTGAAACGCCAATGACCAGCGTACCGCCGTTTGTGTTCAGGAAGCCGGCCAGTGTTTTAAGTACAGCCATCTCCATACGAGGATCTTTATTGCGGGCGTGCAGATTGGTTCGCATGGTTGCCTTGAACTCTACCGCTTCAGATTCACCATTTACAATGACCTTTGACAAATCGAACTCTGCCTCTGCCGATTCTTCCTGGGTATCCCCTGTGGCAAGGGTAGCGTACCCATCGGCAATCACCTGTGCCATCAGTTCGCGACGTTTCTCCAGGAAATCCCGGTAACCCATGTGCTCCCAGTTTGGCGGGAGCGCGTGCAACCGATACATCCGCTCAAGTTCCGTCTGGCTGAATCTTGCCTTCATGTCGGGCAGATAATCCGCCGGTGCCTGGTCAGAAATGTCGGTATTATCTCCCCACTCCACCAGTGTGTAGTTGGCGATCTGGTTGGTATCACGGATATCAGTAATTTTTTGCTTGCTCAGGAAATTCTTGGGGAAAAGATGATGCCGCTCCACAGCGGATCGGTTGGCATGCATTGACGGATCGAGCAGGTCCGCCACCTTGATTTTAGAGAAAAGCGCTTTTGCGTCCAGAAGCACAAGCGCTGCGTGATACGCGAATAAAGATGGGCTGCGTGGGGAAGAAGTTGCCAAATCATTGGGCAGCGATACGGCCCAAAAATCATTGGTAAGCGTGGTGTCACAAATTTGACTGAGGGTCTTCACAAAACCATCAGGCGTGTTTACGTTACGCAGCCTGGCCAAATCGAACTCCATGGCTGATTCCGGTGAGCCGGTAAAACGACCGGTAACCGCCGACATAAAAAACCAGCGGGAAATCACATGCCTTAGGTCAAACTCGGGCACCTTGTATTCAGTGCGGCCGATCAGGTAAAGTATATAGGAAAACAGCAAGTTGTTTTGCGAGCTGATCATTTTGCCGCTGCGGAAACCGGCTTGACGAATACAGTTCATGAAGTCATGCCAGTATTGCAGGTTCAATGTCCGTTGCTGCGAATTTTTGAGCAATTCAAATTGTTGCTCCCGACGTTCATCACTGAATTTTTCGGTTTCCAAATCCTTACCGCGTAGAATCGAGTAAACATATTTGAGCCTGGCACGTTTGAATCCTACACCAACACCAACCCTCAACAACTGATCGGGAGATGGTTCAATAAAGTGGTTAAATGGTGATGCTTCGCCTTTTGAGGGCTTGCGGGATTCACGACAGAAATGCTCCAGAGCGGCACGACCTTCATCCCAAAAAACTGACATCAAAGTTAAGATAAAATCGGCCTGGTTTAGGGGGGTGCCCTTACTGTTGATACGAACGAACACATCCGATACGGCCTCTTCGTCAATATCCGGCGCAAGTTCCAGGGCTGTGAAAGGGAAACTTAAGAGTCCTTGAAGTTTACTGAGGGCTTTCTTGATTACCTTACTTTCTTCATTGGTAACTTCACGGGAAGCACTCAGCGATTCAAGATAACTTTCAACCACTTCAAACAAGTCGGTCTTTTCATTCCAAAGCACGGAAATAGAGGGGATAAAGGATTTATCGCGACGAATAGCCGCATCGGCCACCTCAAACCTTCCTTCCAGCGGATTAAAGGCAATCTGAATTAGTTCGTTCTCAAAATTTTCCCGCAATACTGAAATGTTTCTAATAACAGCATACAAAGATGTCAGGCGCTGCTGCCCATCTACAATCACGAGACGTGGCGGTTTCTGTTTAAGGTCAGTACCGATGGTTCGGGTAGCATCAACCAATGCGTTTTGCCAGAATAGCAGATAACCCACCGGATACCCTTTGTACATGGAATCAAATAAATCGCGAACCTTTGCATTTTTCCACACAAAAGGCCGCTGGATATCGGGCAAACCAATCTCCCCAAGACCAATGTATTTTACCAATGAACCAAGGTCATAATCGACTTTTGTAAATACCGTTTCGCTCATTCTGTCTCCAAAGTGATTGCAATGTTTATATGATTGCCAGATAACAAACTGAAAATTAACTTTTTATATGGTTTCAGCACAATAAACATTTTCAGAATTTCACGATCTGCTTGGTCGCCTCAATCCTTAATTTTGGAATTGTTATATATTTGCAACTCCCAAACGGCCAAAGGAACTCCCTGTGCTTTCAACTTTGCAGCAGCAACCAAACTTCGATAATCCTTTTCACAATCCAAATCAGTCCATCTGGGACCTTTATAATCGGAGAGTTTGGCAATAATCCGGAAGTCAAATGGACAGTGAGGTGGTTGAGGAATCTTTCCAAGGCACCATAAATACTTTAAATAGAGGTTAAGTGCTTTCTGTGCAACTCCGATCCGGAATTTTTTGCCGTTCAGGATGGCCCTGTGCTGGTCGCTAATGGTTTCAGTGAGCCTCACAATATTTTGGATATGTGTCTTTTCATCAACCTGATGTTTATAGCCCTTTGTTATTTTTTTTAATTCTGACCGCAATGTGGCTTGAAAATCATGGCGGCTCTGGGCAGAAGGGTTTGGGCTATACACTTTGGCCCTTTGAACCGTTGCCATCAGTGTGAGACTGAATATCTCGTCCTGCATAAACTGTTCTTGATCTGTGTTCATAAAAATATCACACTCAATGTATTAAATGGAAAGGTCAAAGTCGGTCCGAGTCGATCAGCACCCGATCATGCCCGTTTTGTTCCAGCCACCAGTAGGTAAAATGCTTTGAAATCCAACTTGCAGCCCGCTCTGTAGATAGATCTTTCACCATTGAGGTGTAAATAATGGGAATGCCAAACTTTGCTTCAATCGCATCCAAGGTGCCGCAGACAACATTGGGGTGAACACCGGAAGGGATATCAAACTGTTCAAATCCCCCTTTGATGTCTTCAAGGGTAGCCTCGATTAAAATAGCCTTCCACGCGAACTCGGCCAGCCGGAGACAGGAGGCAAGAAACTGCTGGCGTCTGTTGACGGCGCATGCCACCATATCCGGCAAACTTTTACGTTCCAAACAAAGAAGACTCTCCATCCCTTCAACGGTGTAATCCCCAGTCTTCAGAGTTCCAAGGCGTTCTCCGGCAATCCAGTTCGGGTGGTTGGCATACAAGGGAAACGGTTCCTTCTCTCGCGTGTCGACAATGACAACAGGCTTCGGAATTCCCTGACTCCGGATGATGCTGTGTCCGTGGCGCACAACTTTTAATCGGGTTTTGCCCGGTGCGACAAAGTAACAGTTTTCATTGATCATAAAAAACGCCTTAATCTTTGGTTTATAACGACCCTAATTATCATTGGTTTATAATTTTGAAGCTTAACAGCAATCTGAAAAAATTGAAAAAGAATGCTGAAATATTGTGAAAAGTAAAAATTTCGAGATCAAAATTCTATCATTAGAGTTAGTTAGAATATTCTCTGACCCAACACAGCGTGTTTACAAGCTTCATCTGATCAATGGTCCGGCACCTGATGGACATCAGGTTGGGGTTTGCCACCAGAATGGAAAGGCACTTGGCCCGCGACAAAGCGACGTTCAGCCGGTTCTTGCTGTACAAAAACTCGATATAACGCGGCAAATCATCCTCACTGGATGTGGCCATGGACACAATTACCACTTCCGCTTCCTGGCCCTGGAACTTATCCACGGTTCCAACGCGAGCACTAAACGGAAGCACTCGCTTTAAAAGATTTACCTGCATATTGTAAGGGGCTACCACCAGAATGTTTTCCCCGCTGATTTTGTGTTCTTTGCCACTTTTGTCCGTGTAATATTGATCCAGAAGATTTTCATATATTTCGTCGATTGCCGCAGCTTCTTCATCGCTGGACTGTGAGCAGTCGTCATGGGCAACCGGCAGATACACAACTCCGGATGGTTTCAGGATAGGATGATGGCCGTTTTTTAAAAGCAACTTTTGCTTGGCGTTTTCCTTTTCCGGTATGAGCCGGCCATCATATACGGCGTCGGATATGAACCGGCAGACATCCGGATGCATCCGCCAGGAAGTCGCCAGAAAAATGCCCATTTCCGGCGGAATCGTTGCCCTACCCTGCATCAGGTAATCAAGGGTGGAAAGGCCCGAATCTCCAGGGTGCACACCCTGAATGGGCCGGCCAAGCTGCATCTGATCTCCCAACAGAACGATATTTTTTGTGCTGGTCCCCATCGCCACGAGATTGCCCAGGGACACCTGACCGGCTTCGTCCACAACCAAATAGTCGAGACGGCTATCCATTTCTTCCCGGGAAAACAGCCAGGCAGTTCCAGCAACCAGCTTATATGAATCATTCTCTATAGCGGCATTATCTTCGACATCTTTAATCATCTTCCCGGCGAAAAAACTGTCTTCATTTACTCCGGTCGATTTTTTGGCCCCGGAAAAATGAAACCCGACTGATTCCGCGATTTCCTCCACTTTCAGTAAAAGATTGTTGATGGCCTTGTGACTGTTGGAGGTGACGCCAACTCGATATCCTTTCTGTAAAAGGTCAACAATGATGTGCCCGCCTGTATAGGTCTTGCCGGACCCTGGTGGCCCCTGAATGGAGACGCAGCTTCCCTTAAGTTTCTCGATGCAATGGATGGTCTGCTGAAGCATATCGCTGGTCTCTTCTATGATGGACGCTCCTGCTTTTATTCCGTCAATTTCCGGAGGCTTTCGTTGCAGGAGGTCTAAAATGGCCTTGTAATTTCCAATGCCGGCGATATAGCTGTCGGCAAACCGCCGGATCGCCTCTCTCAGTTTTCGATTATCCAACGGTGCTGAGGGGCCGATGCTGATAACATCCGGGAGTGGCGGTCGTTTGTTTGAATATGTAAATGTAGCTATAGTGTATTGCTCATCAATTTCAAGATGATTGATTGGATCACGGGATTCAACACCTACCCGGACACATTGGGTGCCGGTTTTAATCTTGGAATCCTGCTCCGGGATTTTATAGGTGTATACATAGGATCTTTTATCAGGAAACGGCGGATGGTTTTTGTCAATTCGCAAAGCGCCAAGGCAATCTGCATCTTCAAGGGCATCTTCGTCGGTCATTTCAGCTCTTGTAAAAAGCGCCCAGTAACCGGGTTTGTCTTCGCGACGATGAAAATCTAGAAGAAAATATATCAACTCATTTAAAAAATGTTCCGCGTTCCAGTCATCCCGGTTTTCAGGCAGAGGGTCGATCAAATCCTCCCGATACGGAACCAGCATCCTTTCCGCCCCCGTTAACATCTCTTCCGTTTTGTTTGAAGGCATGCTTTCATCGGACTTGAACCAGTTCGTCTGAGGCGGACGGACAGATAACAACCCTTCGCGAAGGAGAAAAGTAGACCGGCAATCATCCTCGTTATAATCGGCGATTTGTTTCAGCAATACGTTATCTTTTTCCTGACGCCACCTTTCGTAATAAATTACGCTTCCCATGGCGGTTTTCACTTCACCGTCCCTGGCGTCCGGCATGTAAAAAGCTTCCATATTTTTAATGGAATAGGACGGCTCGGAAACACGCATCCCTTCCCGAACCACTTTGTAAAGATCCACCAGCTTTCTTCTCCGCAACAGATTATCGACTTCCGCTTCCCGGGTCCCATGGAGGCACATCAGGCGTTTGATGGCCGATTCCTCATAATGGGCATAGTGGTAAACATGTGCATTGGGATGCTTTTTCAGGTGGTCCGAGACAAAATCCATGAAATCTTCAAATGCCTTTTTTTCGCCGGTCCGGTCATGCCCCCAAAACGGTTTGAATTGATGTGTGTTGCCGCGCTTAAAGTAAATGCCAAACAAGTATTCAAGTCCGCCTGGCTCCAAGGGATCACCTTCCATATCAAAAAATAAATCGCTATCATCGGGTTTCGGAAGCCTGGCAAATCCCCGAATCCCCTCCGGGTCCGGCGGTAATAATTCAAACTGGTTTTCTCCGGTTTTCAGCTTTTTGTGCTGGAGAGCGGCCTGGTGGCGTAATTTATTGAAAATATCGGGATTCATTTTTGGAATGCGGGTGTTCTCCGAAAGCTGCGCGAGATCAGTCAGCGTATGAACGTCGGCGTCCCTGAGCTTGTTGATTTGAAGCTTTGTGATATTGGCCACCCGGCAAAGATGGTCGGATTCTTCCCACTGTCTGTTGCAGATTTCCCGCCAGATGCATTTGTCGCAAAGTTCGCAGGGCTCCGGCACGGTACTCCTGTCATTGCGGTCAATTTTTTCCTTAAAGCGCCTTTTAATGCTGGCGTAATATTTTGAAAAATCGGAAAATCGAAACTTTTCCTCCCTTTTGTCACCCAATACCAGGGAACACATTTCCGGCTCCCGGCCTTGTAGCCGGGTTAACAGATCAGAATAGAAGCAAAGTTGGATGATATAGACGGGTTTGGCGGTTCTTGCGAGTTTAGTGTCCACGACTTCATAACTGTAATTGCCCAGGATGGAGGATTTGCTGACACGCCGAAGGAAATCCGCATAACCATACCAACAATCATCCCGGAGAACGGCCTGATAGATGATATCAGCCCCTTTTTTCATGGCTTCTGCAGTATCGGCGGCAGAGCTGTTGAGGCTGGCGATATCTCTGCCGCAATCCTCGGTGCTGATCTCAACTAAAGACTTGGATTCACTTTTTAAACGTTTCACATAATCATGCTCGTGGTCATAGCCGCGATTCTGGATAAACTCCAGTTCCTCTGAATCCGGCGCCTTTTCCATGGGCGTTTCAAGGTTCACCATATCCATGGTGACGCGGTGTTCACACTGGGTAAAATTGACCAGGTCGGTTGCAGAATAAAGCACCTCGACTTTAAACTTTTTCATTTAACCCACTCTGCGCTTGTGAGGAAGATTTCTGCGATAATGTTCTTTGAGCAAAAACCGAATTTAATTGCTTTCGTTTTATAGAAGTTGGCAAGCAACCGGACATGGAAATGATAAAACATCTCCGCCCACGGTCCTGGAAAATCGACCGAAATCCGGGACTGTCGGGGTCCAGAACAAATGGGAAAAACATTTACAATCTGTGCTCCCAAACCCTTGGATGTGATGCAGGCCGTTCATTTCAAACAAGGCCTGCGCCCAGCGATGTTCAAAACGTTCAGGCGAGAAACTATACCATACTTCCATAGGGTTTACAAATTCACGGAGATAATCGATATGCCAATGATGGGGTTTTGATTTCCGGAAATGCCTTGAGAGACGGGCCTTCAACCCGCCGGGACCGAGTGCGCTGCCGACGTAAATATAATACCCAAGTTTAAGGTCCATCTGATGGCGTTGGCCGATTTGAATTCTGGCCTCTGAATAACTTTGAAGAATGAGCGCGTAGGTACCTGGATCTGATTTTAAAAACCACATTCTATTTCATCTTGGACGGCAGTTTGATGATCTCGCCGGAAACCATGAACCTGCCCTTGCCCTGGTGGTGAATCGTGCGCGGTGATTTCATGGCCGGGTTTATCCAAGCCTTGACCACTTCAAGAATGAAAAAATTGTATTTGGATACCAGTTTGGTATCAACCACCTTGCATTCGAGGTTGATGTAACATTCATCGATAAGCGGCGCTTTGACCAGTTTCGCTTTGCCGGGCGTCAGCCCAAAAACCTCAAATTTGTTGATATCCCGCCCGGAGCTGTTTCCTATCCCCACCATCTGCTTGGCGATTTCCACGGTCGGGATACTGATCACGCATTCCCTGGTGGTTTTCAGGATCCTGAACGTGTAATTCCGGCTGCTGATCACGCACCCGATCATCGGCGGTTCAAATTCCATCATGGTGTGCCATGACATGGTCATGATGTTCGGGCCGGTTTTGGTTTGGGTGGAGACCAGGACCACGGGTCCCGGCTCAAGGAGCCCGTAAACTTTGGATAGTGGATATAATTTTTTGGGCATATCAATATCCCAATTAAAAGATGGATTTAACGGAAAGAGTGGATATAATAACAAAACTTTGAGAATCTCCCAATAAGTATCTTGGGGGTGCGGATTTCAAGAGAATTTTATATCCAATGGGCGATTGTTTCAAATGAAAGAAATACATTTCGGGCCGATTTGGTTTATTCCAGGACCAAACAAAGGGAAATATCCGCATTGTCATTCTCTGTTTATTGAAAGCGCCGGCATTCTGATAGATCCGGCAGCCGACCGGAAACGGCTTGAAGAGTTGCGCGAGCAGCAGAAAGTGAAAATAGTCCTGCTCAGCCACGCCCATGAGGACCATTTCACCCATCTGGATCTTTTTGATGACATTCCCTTGTGGGCCTCTGCTGCGGACGGCCCGCAACTCACCGATATAGAAAAATTGCTCGATTCCTATGACGCGGAAGGCGAAGCCCGGGAGTTGTATAGGAAAATCCTTGAGGAACAATTTCATTTCCGGCCGCGCACTCCTGACCGTCTATTAAAAGACGGTGACCTAATCGATGCCGGCAGCCTCACAATAGAAGTCATTCACACCCCCGGGCATACGCCGGGTCATCTTTCTTTTCTGTTTTCAAAACCTCGGGCATTGTTTCTGTCCGATTATGACCTGACAAGCTTTGGTCCGTGGTATGGGGACAGGTATTCCAGCATTGAAGAAACCATCCGCTCTGTTACGCGCCTCAAATCCATTCCTGCCGATATTTGGCTGACTGCCCATGGAACAGGAATTTTTGAAAAAAATCCGGAAAGACGATGGCAGGATTACGTTGACGTCATCCAGACTCGCGAAACCAAGATCCTGGAAATTTTGAAATCCCCTCAGACGATAGATGACATGGCCCATTCCTGGATCGTTTATGGCAAGCCCATGCAACCGGAAATATTTTATCTGTATAATGAAAAGGCCATCATAAACAAACATTTGAAACGGCTCCTCTACAGAGGCCTCATTATCGAAAAAAATGGCCGATATATTCGCTTGTGACCCGTCCGGCCTCGAACAAAAACGATTTGATTCGGTGGCGAGGATTTACAATCCGTTTGTAACGGCGACAAGGATTCAACCAAAAATTTCATAAAATAAAGATGAGTAGCATGAAAACTTCTGATGACAGCGGTTTAAAATGCCCGGGATGCGGGGAACAGATTCAATCACACTGGAAAGTATGCCCGGTTTGCGAAACAAGGCTCGCCACAACCACCTGCCCTGGTTGCGGCTCTCCGGTCAAGGTCAACTGGAAGCGCTGCCCGGAATGTGAAACTCCTTTGATTTGCGAGGGGTGCGGCCGGCATTTATCCGCATCAACACTAACCTGTCCCTATTGTAATTA
>Ga0066650_10000406_pt1 | contig 14176 bp, 15 predicted proteins | sample CryGey092014_all_FD_59539 | JGI IMG/M metagenome (GOLD analysis project Ga0066650, IMG submission 59539) | Groundwater microbial communities from aquifer - Crystal Geyser CG23_combo_of_CG06-09_8/20/14_all | ecosystem: Environmental > Aquatic > Deep subsurface > Groundwater | place: USA: Utah...
AAATTTTTAACAATGACTTTGGCCGCAGTTAAAACTTTATTGGTTTCTTCAGAGTAAAGATCGGTTTGATCCACCTCTTCGCGAACAGCATCTGAGGGCTCTTCGCCAAAACCAAAATCATCACCAAAAAACGAAGAAAATAAAGGACTAAAACCAAAATCGGAAAAACTTTGACGACCTTTTTGTTTTTGAACACACTCCGAGCACAAATTTTTGACTTCTTTTTTATTGTCGCGAAAAGAGATAATTTGGACGGTTGCCTCTTTTTTTTTGCACTGTTCACAAAGCATAATAACTCCTTAGTTTTTAAAAAATAAATTGATAAATTCATTTTCCCCGCCTAAAAAAGCGGGGATTAACTTTACTCTGGCTTAATCTTGATCACCTTCTTTTTGGCTTGAGGGGATTTAGGGATAGTAACAGTTAATTTGCCATTTTTAAAAGTAGCTTTAGCTTTATCGGCTTGAACCGCAAAAGGAAACGACAAAACCCGGGAAAAATTTCCCAAACGTGACTCTTTCCGATAGTAATTTTCCGATTTAACTTCCACTTCGCCCTTTTTTTGGCCTTTAATTTTAATGACATCTTCCGCTACCTCGATATTAACATCTTTTTCTTCAACTCCAGGAAATTCAGCTTCAACTATTAAATCCTCGTCCTTTTCATACATATCAACTCTTGGTTGAGAAAATCTGAATTTTTGGCTTTCAGAAAAAGAATCATCGAAAAGCCGATCGATTGAGTTGTGAAGCAAGGCTACTTCTTCGAAAGGCGACCAAGAAAACCAATCGTCTTTTTTGCTCATAGTTTTCTCCTTTCTTTTAATTAAATTATTTAAATCTATTTGAAAAAAATCAGCCAATTTTTGAGCCAACATCAAAGAAGGCAACGATCTTCCCGCCTCAATTGCATTTAATGATTGACGGGAAATACCGATTTTTTTGGCTAATTTTTCTTGGGTTAAATTGCTTAAAATTCTTTTTTGTTTTAAATGGTGGCCAATCGTTTCCATTTTTCTCCATCTAGTATTGTAAAGCACACTTTACATTTTGTCAAGAGTAAATTTAAAAAAGAGCGTTCGGGTTATACACTCTTTTTAGCTTCAAATGTCTTTTGAAGCCCTGACGGGGGTTGGTCGCCAGGAACCAAGACAATCTCCTCCGAGTCGTAGACGCTGTTAGAATCTGTTTTGATAATAACAGAGATGCAATTTTAATTCCAAGGTTATAAAGAATCGTCTAATTATTTATCTTTCGCAATCAAAATTCTTCGTGAATTAGCGAACGATGATCTTTTGTCGGATAGATTTCTCCCAATTGAGCACGCATTGCATCAATTGTTGACATACTTACATTTCCTTTAATTGGTGGGGTCAACTTGTAAAGTTTTCCATCCCGCGTATCAAATGCAATTGCTGTAATATTTTGTTGTTTAAATACATTGCTTTCGGGCAACTGGGCATTTCCCCATTCTAATCTCTGAGCAATTTCTCTGCCAAGTTTATGGTAGCTACAAACCAAGTAAACCTCTAATTTCCCGCGATTATCATATTTAGCTTTTTGCGAGTTATTATCTTCTAAAGCATAAAATAATTTGTTCATTTGACCTAATAAATGGTCATGGCCAGGCGATTTGCGTCTTTGTAAAGCTGCCCTTTCTTGCATTTTGTGTATCATTAAAACCGAAGGTGAAATATGTGATAAAGATGCTACTTTTGTATCTGGGTCATATATTATCAAAACCGTGCACCCCCCTAAACCAAAAGTCTTTATCACGGGATTTTCCGATTCTGCAGAAGTTGCCCCAAAATTATTCTGTAATACATAAATAAAATCTTCTGAGTCAGGCTTCTCTGGTAAAACTACCTCTCTATTTTGTTTTCTTTGTTCATCAGAAACCATCTCGTCTGGCTTTACTTTTGAATTATTTGTTTCATTATCTTCTGGCATATAATTACCTCTTTTTTATTATATTATAGAATAAAAAATCCCATTTAAAAAACTGTGATTTTTAACGACTCAAAGGTTTAAACCGTTTGTTTTCAGCTTTAAAATAGCTAAAATCTCCGGGGGCCGGATTCGAACCGGCGACCTTGACGTTAACAGCGTCCTGCTCTACCGCTGAGCTACCCCGGATTATATCTTTATTTTAACAAAATAATGGCTGGCTGTAAATACTTGCCAGATATTGACTTTAGACAATTAAAAATGATAAGATATAACAAATTGAACATTAACATCAAGCACGCAAAAGGAGACGCGACACAATGATCCGAATCGAGATGGTGGGATTTGATAAAATTGGGTCACCAGACGGCGGGGTCTGGTCGACACATCGGGAAATTGCCGAACGATTCGCTCAAAATCCGAGCTTATCTCGACTGCCATTTCATGGTATAGAGATCGAATTGAGTGATAAACGCTGTTATAACCTTCGAGATATGATTGCTACTCTCACTAGCAGAGGAAATCCATCAGTTCCCCAAAAGCAAAAATTAATCCGGGGTTATATTCCCCGTGATGAAGGAATAGACAAGAGAATCTTAGCAGAAACTCTTTGTCTGGTCTTTGAGTGTCCGGTTGAAATTATTATCGTAGACCGTCAAGTTAGCCAAGGAGATTTCGGCGGCAAACACTAGGAAACAAAACCTCAGTGCCAAGGAGGAATGAAACCAGTGGCAAAGCGACAACCAAAACCTGATGTTATCGAATATTCATTTAAAGATTTAGCACTGCTGATCGCAACTATTGACTTTCATCCAAAAGAAGAAGCAATTATGGCAATAATTCTTGGGGCAGCAATAGATTTTAAAGCCACAAAGCTCTACATTTATCAAGGGCCTTTGGCAATTAATGTTTCCGTCTCAATTAATGGAAAACGCCAGCCTCTTGCCAGATTAACATCTCTTGATGTTCGCCGGCGTCTAATTGATAGAATCAAAACATGTACTTTTGGAATGTATCAAAAGCGTCGCGGAAGCCATACTTCTCGTGGGAAAATTTCTTTTGCTGATCAAGGTTATGATATTACAATTCGGGTAGTTAAAGGGTATTACCAAATTGAAATCGAAATTACTCATGATAATCCTTAAGGAGAGTGATGGCGATGCCGATGAGGATAAGAATTAAGCAAATTAATAGAGTGGGGTGCGATGTTCCGCAATTTGTTAGAGATGCCTTGATTGGCTTAGAAGTTAATGCTTGGCATTTGCCTACTCCAGTTACAATTTATGATGCATATATCGGCGATGGATTAACAAGAAAATCTGGTTATTATGTAAATTATAATGATGTCATTGAAGCGCTGGAAAGGGTTGGAAAAATACGAGCGGCTGAATGGTTTAAAAGACTTTTACCTTGTGAATGCCAATTGACTATGGCTTTGAGTGATGAAGAAGCTGAATTTCGCGGCTATTGTTAATCAATAAAGAAAAACTACTAGAAGAGGCGTAGATGGCAAAAAAGAAAAAAGGCAAAAAGAACAAAGACAGCAAAAGAAAGAAATTAGTTATCTTATGCGGCGACACAGAATGCTCATTTAATAGACACGATCACCATGGAGCAATTTGTACCAGAAAACTGATAACTTTAGATAGCTATGGCAGGTGCTCTCTTACAACTCATAACTCTTGTTCAAGATGTGACGGAAGAAAATTGACACCGGATGAAACCATGTCCGACGAACCATTCGTCGAATGCTAAATTTATCTAAATTATCTTAGATCCTCGTTTCCCAGTTATTCAATCTTTATCTAATCTTTGCCCAGTTGGGTGAATTATCCAAAGGATTATCCAACACCAAAATTCACCCAACTGGGCTTTTTTATTTTATCCCTAATTTTTTAGAACGCAGTCGCTTTATTTTTGTTCTTCAGCGCCTTGGCAGAAATTTTGTCCGTAGGTTTTCAAATTTTTCTTGGTTGGGCTAGTGCAATCGAGACCGGATTCCAAAAAAGCCGTAATCCGATAATTTACACTGGCGATGGCGTCACGGTCATTATATTTATGAGCCGCATCACCTTGTTTCTCGCATTCTTCTAAAGTTGCACATTTATCAGCGCATTGACTGAGAATTTGTTTAATCGCCGCACAATCATCAGCATCTAGACCTCCCAAATTTTGGAGGGCTTCGGCGGCCCAGGCTTTTTCCGCACAAGAATAAATACTGGAACCAAGGATATTGCGCAACATTTGTCTCGAGCGATTATTCATATCTTCCAGCCAATTATTGGTCGCTTGGTTGGCAGCAGTCTCATCATAATCCTGCAATTGGGGCGGCCAATTTGAAATATCTAAACCGTCCCAATTGGGCTGTTCTTCGGCCGGCGCTTCACTCTCGGTACATTTAATTTCGGCAGCCATTACCCGGCCAATTAAATTCCAAGAAGTCGCTGGCTTATTCGCCAGATCAGCCTCAATTTGTTTCAACAGCACCACGTAGCGCGGCAAAGGCAGAACGCTGCCGCGGGCGCGGCCGATATTTTGTTCAATTTTATTTTGAAAATCCTCAATCCGTTGTTGATAAGATTCTTGATCATCAACTACCAAAGCAATAATCGCACCTTTCAAAACTTCTCTCGGGTAATCTTTTTTCTCACGAGCGAAGCGGCTAATTTGTTCTTTGTAAGACGACAAATCACCCCCAAGCATTAACAAGTGCATTAAAACTTCTGACTGGTTAACATAATCATAGGATTTATTATAAGTTAATCTGGCGAGCGTCTCAGCTTCGGATTTGGTAATTTTATCGGCCAGGAAAGCGCCTTTTCCCCAAACATGAGCAGAATAAACATTTGTCTGCCCGATAGCAATGGTCGGGTTTAATAAGATTGTATCATTATCAGCGTCAACGGCGATCACCTCTTTTTCTGCTTCAACACCGCCGTTAAAAGGAATTTTCCTCAGTCCGGCACAGATTTCCGGATCGAAACCTCGGGAAACAATTTTGCATCTTCCCCATTTGACGGCGCCGGTCTTATCCAGACCTGAAGGCATTTCGGTATTGGGCTGAATAGTTAAGAAAGCGGGCCTGATAAAAGAAAATTTACCATCAAGAAAAACTCCCTGGCCTGCTTCGGCGTTTTGGTAATTTTTAATAGGTAAACTATTTAGGGGCGACATCGAAACTTGAGAAGGCAAAATCAAGGCATCAGACGGCACGGTCAGAGAATATAAAGTGCCGTCAGCGGCCCTGGTGGTCATCACCCCGCCATCTGGTCCGAAAGTTTTGACCACAGCCCGCTCTCGGTCAATTTCCGCTGGCTGAACACTTAATTCGCCGGAATTAGTTTGGCTGGTGTTTTTAGCCGCTCTCAAGTGAAAGAAAAAATACCAAATCGCTAAACCAGCCAAAAGCAGGATAATTAAAATTACTACTGTGAGAATACAAAAAATCTTTTTCGCACCAGATTTTTGGCCGCTGGCCTCTTCTGGCGGCGATTCATTTACCATCACCTCCTCCTCCTTTGTTAAAATTTTAGCTCAATTATCTTAAATAATCTTTTAGTTTTTTCGAATCCTGATTGATTTTTAACTTCTGCAGGGCCTTAGCTTCAATCTGACGGATTCTTTCTCGGGTAACGTCAAACTCTTTGCCCACTTCTTCTAAAGTATGAGTCCGGCCATTGTCCAAGCCAAACCGCAGCCGCAAAATTTTTTGTTCGCGCGGCGATAAAAACTCCAAAACTTCTTTGATATGTTCTTTTAACAATTGATGAGTAGCGGCTTCTTCGGGCGACAAAGAATCCTTGTCTTCAATAAAATCACCCAGCCGGGAATCTTCTTCTTCGCCCACCGGCGCTTCCAAAGAAACCGTCTCTTGAGAAATTTTAATAATATGTTCAACTTTTTCCAGCGAAATTCCCATTTCCGAGGCGATTTCCTCGGGTAATGGTTCACGCCCCAAATCTTGAACTAATTGGCGCTGGGTACGAATTAATTTATTGATTGTTTCCACCATATGAACCGGAATTCGAATAGTTCGGGCTTGATCGGCAATCGCCCGGGTAATTGACTGCCGAATCCACCAAGTAGCATAAGTTGAAAATTTATAGCCCTTTTTATAATCAAATTTGATCACTGCCTTCATCAAACCAAGATTTCCTTCTTGGATTAAATCCAATAAAGACAAACCGCGGCCGGTGTATTTTTTTGCCACTGACACTACCAACCGTAAATTAGCTTCGGCTAATTTTCTCTTCGCAACTTCTGAACCTTTCTCAATTTGCTTTGCCAAACTCACTTCTTCTTCCCGGGTCAACAAAGCGATTTTGCCAATTTCTTTTAAATACATTCGAACGCTGTCTTCGGAAACTTCTTTAGTGGAAATCGAAAATTCATCTTCCTTGGACAATTTTTCTTTCGGCTCCAAACCAGTTCTTTGCTCAGAATCGGTAATTTCAATTCCTTTTTCATAAAGCACGTGGCTTAATTCATCAATCAAGGGGATTTGTTCCTCAATCTCCGGAAGTGCTTGTAAAATTTCCTGATAAGTCACAAAGCCATGGCTTTCACCTTTTTTAACTAAGTTTTCTAACTCCTGCGGAAAATTATATTTAATTTCTTTGATGATAATTTTTTTTCTTTTGGGCACGTTATCCTCCAAGTTATTATCTTATCCTCTAATCTGTCTTTGTAGCTCTGACAATAATTTCTTGATTTTAGCCCGATCTTTTTCCGCCTCAGCCTGAGCAATTTTTTGCTGGAAATCTTTTTTTACCTTCTCTAATCTTTGTGATTTTAATCTCTGACCAGCGATAGCCACCTCTTCGGCAACCGTTTTTTCTGACATATCCGCCAGTTCGCTCTGAATTGCTACTGAATAAATATCAGCCAATTTTCTCTCTTGATCGGAAAGCTGACTTTCAAATTTTGCTTGGTTAATCTTGCCATCTTTAGTATAGGATTTTTGCGCCGCTTTTACAATTGCCAAATTGTCCGGATTTTTAAAATCGTTTGATTTGACTTGGGCGAAAACCTGTTTGGCATCTTTGGGATAAGCCAGAATTAAACCCAATACTCGCTGTTCTAATAAATCATCTCTGGCTTGACTGGTTTTTTCGGGCTGGCTTTCATCGGTAGCGGAGGTTGATTGAGAAAAAGCCTTGTGGGATTTTTTAAAGGCCTCATATAAATAACGTTCTTCAGTATCTAATAATTTCGCCATTTTTTTAAGATAATCACCAACTAGAACCGGCTGAGAAATGCTTTTGATAATGGGAATAAGTTCAGAAACAATTTCTTGTTTTTGTTCAGAGGTCAAATTTTTGGCTGGGTAATTTTGACGAGTTTTTTCAAAGTAAAAATCAACTGCGTCCTTGGCTGATTCCACCGCTTTTTGGAAGATTATTGGATCTTGACGAATGCAATCGGCCGGATCTTTGCCGGCTGGGATAAGAATAATCTTGGGAATAATTTGAGCTTGGTAGGCAGTTTCGATTGCCCGTCTGGTGGCTTGCTCGCCGGCCGAATCAGCGTCAAAAGCAAAAGCAAAGTGTTTGGTAAAACGCTTTAAAGTTTTGAGTTGATCGAGAGTGACGGCGGTGCCAGAAGAAGCAATAGTATTTTTAAAGCCGGCTTGGTGACAAGCTACAACATCCATTTGCCCCTCAACAATAATCACCTGATCGTTTTGACGAATCGCGTCTTTAGCTCGGTCTAAGGGATACAGAATCTGGCTCTTGCTGTAAATTGGCGTATCGGGAGAGTTGATATATTTGGCTGGCTCAATTGCCCGGCCGGCAGTGGCAAATTTCTCTTTTTCCAAGAACCGGCCGGAAAAAGCAATCACATTTTGAGAAATATCTAAAACTGGAAACATAATCCGGTTTCGAAAACGATCATAATAACTGCCATCTTCTTTTTGAATTACTAAACCAGAATTTAAAATGTCTTGATCAGCAAATCCCCGCTTTTGCAGAAATTTCGAAAGCGTATCCCAGCTGTCCGGCGCGTAACCGATTTTAAAATCAACGATCGTTTCTTTGTCTAAGCCGCGCTTTTCCAGCAGATATTTTAACGGTAATTGGCCTGGTTTCTGTTTAGTTAGAATAAAATGATACAGCCGCGCGGCCATTAAATTTATTTGGAACAGTTCGTCTTTCAATTTTTTAATTTTTGGATCTTTGGGTTTTAATTTGACGCCGGCTTTGTCTGCCAGTTGCTTTAAAGCATCAGTAAAATCGACCCCTTCATATTCCATTAAGAAACCAAAAATATCGCCGCCTTTTTGGCAGCCGAAACAATGCCAGATTTGTTTTTCCGGTGAAACGATAAAAGAAGGTTCTTTTTCTGAGTGGAAAGGACAGGGAGCTTTGAAATTCCGACCGGCTTTTTTGAGTTCAAGGTACTGGCTGATAAAATCGACAATATCAATTCTTCTTTTAATTTCTTCTACTTCATCTGCCATTTTAACCTTCATAGTTAGTGTTTGGTATTTGGTCGTTTTAGAAAGTTTATTTGTCTGAGGCAATTAAAAACTGGCTTGCCAATTTTCTTTGCGAAATTCTCCGCGGAACTGGCAAGCTTAAAATTGTCATCTGAGTTTCTAATTTTCTAAAATCATAGTACCATAAAAAAAGCGATTTGTCTATCTCGGGTAAAAGATAAATTTTCATTCTAGAAATTTTCCTTTGTTATCTAAAATATGATACAGTAAATTTAAGGAGGGCAATGAAGAAAAAAACTGCCAATAATGCAACCAAGGCGCAATCTTCAACTAAAACCGCTTAATCGACACCGGTCGCGCCAACCGCAGCGCCAACTTCAGCACCAGCCGCTGCCCCAACCACTCCAACGGCAGCGCCAGCTGAAACCGGTGGCAAAAACAATACCAAAAAATGTCTCTGTTTTGGCGCCTGTGCTTGTTGCGGATTGGTAATTTTGGTGATTATTATTCTTTGGATTTTATCATTTGCCGGAGTACTACCAGCAGTCTTCTCGCCCAGATTGCTATTCTAATTATTTTTTAGCCGGTGGTGATTGGTTGGTTGTTGGCGATTGACTGGCCGGCGGAGTTGGCTTTTTTTTGCGAAAGACAATTAAATAACCAATAATTAAAATTACGATAAAAAAGAATATCAGTCCTAGAACAATAATAATGGCGATGATCATTGGCCCGCGGCCGCTCCAGAAATCTGAAGAGCGGTCTTTTTGCAATTCGTTAATTAAAGCGGTCAAATTATCAACGGATTTGGCTGAGGCAATATTGGAACTGGCTGATTCTAAATTTCCTTGATAAGAACGAATGAAATAGTAAAATGTTTTACCGGTAGTGGCTTGCTTATCGATATAGCCGCCAACAATCGCAGCGGTTTTGGCAATTTCTACGAAACCGGAGTTGGCGTTTTCACTTCGGAAAATTTTATAGCCATCAATATTTTTAGAAACAGAGGGAAACCATTGTAAAAATATTGAGCCGCCTTTGTCGTCTGGCACATCTTTGGCTTGAAGATTGGTGGGCGGCTGAATTGAGGAAGAAGTAGTGGCAGAAGGTGGCTGGTTTGAACCGGCGCTGGTACCAAATGTTGAACCGGTTGAAGAACTTGAAGACCCAGAAGAGGCGGCAGAACCGGCTGGATTATTATTTTGATTCTGGCTGGAAGAATCATAAGCATAAACCGCAAAACCATAGTCAAATTCCAAATGGCCTTGATTATCATAAACCGCATAACCGCGATCGTAGCAGTTGGCTGGCCCATGTTTCCAAAGACTTTTTCCTTCGACATCTCTGAGGACTACCCCATAGAGGCCATAAGGCATGACAACATTATTAAAATCAAATATCACCCAGCCCCATTGATTAGTGATTGTTTGGGTTTGGCTGGCGATTAAGGTACCGGTTGTCTCACTGGCTACAGACATTTTGACTTTAAATGTTGGACCGATATCGCCCTTGATATAAACTGAAATTGCATCAAGGGTATTTTTAGTGGGAATAAAGGCCTGGATTGGCTCATGAGTTAAAAAAGTATAATGAGTGCTGCCAGCAACGCCAGTGGAGCAAACTTGATCAATTGCCGCTAAGGCCTGGGCTTTTGGCAGCGGTATTGGAAAAAATACTGCCGTCAACAGTATTTGAGTAATAATCAAGGGAATAAAAAAAATTCGTTTAAATTTTGATTTTGAAATGATCATTCCCCTCCTTATGAATAAGATTAGATTAGATTAGTTTAGTTCCGACTCTACTATTTTTACTATCGCTTATTTGATTAAAATCTTCAAGTCAGTTGATTTCTAAAACCGGTTTTTATCTCTTTTGACTACTTTGGCCATTGATTTCTCGGTTGCTTTATCAAGATTAATACCTTGAGAATTGGCAAAACACATCAGGGTGTAAATAATATCGCCAATTTCTTCTTCAAGGTCTTGCTTGGCTTCGGTTGATTTTTTCTTCTTTGGCCCGTATAAATGATTAACTAATCGGGCAAATTCTCCGGTTTCCTCCATTAATCTTGCAAGGATTTCGTGCGGCCGCCAATAATTCCAACCATTATCTTTATACCACTCATCTAACTCTTTTTGATACTTATTCATTTTACTCCTTCAATATTATTTTATTAATCCCCGGCAATGATTTTTTCATTTTGAGTTCTCGCGACCTGGGAAAATAATTTTCTTAAAAGGCCAACTGTCTGTAAGCCATTTCAAAAGTTTATTATGTAGTTTTGGCCCAAACCCTTTATCGAATTGTTCTTTGGTTACCCAAAAATATACTTCGCAATCATAATCTTGTTTGTTTATCGGAAAAATATAAACACAACCTAAACATTTTGATTTATCTGGATTTAAAATCGTATAAGCGAATGAAGTTTTATTCTTAAACTCCTTTTCATGCCATTTTAGGTCTTTTAAATCTTGTTCCATTGTTAAATCCTTTGATGGCCAATCATCGCAAATCGGCGGTGTGGGAGATTTTTGTAAATGCTTAACGCTCGACATAATTGCTTTATAGTCAAGTTTTAAATATTTAGGCGCCAGGGGCTCCAGTATGAATTTTTTTTCTTTGAAAATAACCGGTGGTTTAAAATTTTTATAAATAAATGATTTTTTCATTTGTTCACCCTAAATATCTTTCCGTGGCCGGGGATAATATAATCAGCAACTTTTAAAACTTTCTTGCGACTTTTTCCCAGTTCAGCCAAATCAAAAGCAAACGGATCTCTCTTGGGAAAATTTTCTTTCCAAAAAACATCACCGCAAATGGCAACTTTGCCTTTTTCGGTTTTAACCAGCAGTGTCGTACCGTCAACACTGTGGCCAAGGGTTTCAATCAATGAAAATTCTGATCCCAAATCACCAGCTCTGTAATCTCTTGCGACATCCGATTCCCACCAACCAAAATAATCCAAAACTTTAGCATTTTTGAACATTGAGATGTTGCGATAGTGATCTACATGTGAATGAGTGATATAAACAATATTAACATCCTCCGGAGCCAAACTCTCTTTTGCCAATGCGTCAATCAAAACTTGTTGGTTTTTGGTTGTACCAGGATCAACAATCATATTAAATTTTTCAGTTTGCACTAAAATTATTGTCGAACAAGAATGCCCACCGGAATCCGCCGAGGCATAGCCTTCAAGTAAAATTTTGACTTTTGGCAATGATTTTTTCATTTTGAGCTTTCTGAACTGATGGCCTGGGTGGCGGATTGGAAAATTTCGGCGTTATTGGTGTGTCTCTCAACTTCCATTTGATGTAATAATCGGGCATCTTGTTGAAGCTCAAAATCTTCGGTTGATGAGGTCGGCGCTGGCTTTCTGTCTAATAATTCTTGATACATCTTTGCCGCGTTGGTCTCGGCTTGTGATAAAAGTTCAAATATTTTATTTTCTGGTAAATTAGCTTTTGTTCCAAATTCAACAACTAATGACGAGATGCTATATTCTGCCGCTCTTTGCGCAAAATCTTCTGGTTTGCTGGTTATTCTTTCTCTGGCTTTAATTTCTGGTTTCGTTAAAGGAACAGCTCGCCGATCCATTGATTGATATAATTGGCGGGCTATAATTAACGAATCTGGCTTTTCATCTTCCGGGGTTGGGGCGGCTTCAGGCGTGGTCATTTTCCTCCTTGATAATTTTGATATCTTGATATTTTTCGCGATAGTTCTTTTATAGCTTCATTATACTATTCTTTACTAAGATTAGGAAACCTTGATTTTTATTAACTAATGTAATAAAATATCATCAGCACATTAACAACCTAATTGTCCGCAAAACCAGCACCTGACCAAGGAGGCACCTGTCATAATGTCTGGTCAAAGCATCTCGGTCCATCCTTATGATCCAAATTTATGGCCGCTTATTACCCTCAATCCAGATTGTGATTTGTCTCAAAATCAGATTGGCCGGTTTTATGGCTGGGCAACGCCACCTTACGATGGTGAACCAAACATCACTATTTACAATTCCGGCTGCAGATTTGGACCACTTGGCGATACTGGAAAAATTGGCTGCAGAGGCGACTTAATAACTGATGAAAAAGTTAGATGCGGGGAAATGATTTTACCACAACCATTTACTCTAACCAAACCCGAAACTTCAGATTTAGCATATATTATAGCCAGCAACTTTATTATCAGTGTGCTTATTGCTCCTCCAGAGCCAGATAAAGAAATTACTTGTGAAGTTGATGGAAAAGAAATAGAAGCCACTATTAAGCATTTCAATTTGTATGATCATGATGGGAAAAATTTTACGCCAGTGTTAATAGTTCATCGAGTTCGACCCAAACCATTTATGCCATTTGAAGTTTTACTTGATCATGCTATTCGTTATCGCGATGCGGCAACTATTAGATTGGTGCAAGCATTATTAGATCCAGATAAGATTAAAACACATTTGGCAAAAGAATTAGAACATTTTAGTTCCCAAGGGGATTAGCAACCGAGACGACACCCGACACTGACACTGCCAAAGGAGGCAAATCTGATGACAAGTGAAACGTCCGCAGCGCAGCGAGGATTTGAAGTTTGGTCGGCAACGCCGACGCCGTTTAAGCCACGCAAGCGGGGAGAAAAATTAGAACCCAATTTTGATGACATTCCAGCATTAGTACAGCAACATCAAAGATTAGGCGTTGATGGCGTGTTTTTGTTTGGAACTTGTGGAGAAGGAACTATGATGACGCCGCAACAGAAACGCCAGTTTTTGGTAGCTCTTCGCTCGGATTGCCTGCCTGAACATTATAGCCCGCAAATTTCTGTTCAAGTTACGGATACTTCTTATACTAAAGTAATTGAAAATATGGAAGTATTACTTAATCCGCCAATACATGCGATTCCGGTTATTGCTCCGCCAGAAACAAGGTTTAGAAATCCCCAATATGTGGAAGAATATTATGACCAATCTATTGCTTGGGCTGCGCAGCGGCATATTCCAGTAGGGATTTATATCATTGATTATCCAGGAACGCCAGAGATTAGTGTAGAACTGTGGCATAGTATTATATCAAAACCAGTGGTAAGCTTGGTAAAAAATTCTTCGCCGCGGCAAGAAATTTCCAAAATGTTGCTTCATGCTGTAGAAGATAGAATTGTCGGCGGAATAATGCCGCAATTAAAAATTTACACTGGCCACGAATTTGATGTCGTTGATATTCTAGCTTATCATACTTTAGAATCACGCGGAATTACAATGATAAGTTATGATGGCGCGGTTCTGGGTGGCGGCATTTTGATCGCCGGGATGATTCGCGAAGCAATTGAAACATTAAATAATGGCAGTATTGTCGACGCAGAACGAATGCAAGATCGAGTTAACAAATTCTTAGAAGATCTTTACGGCCCACTGCCAGAAATACCCAACTGGTTAAGGGCACTGAAAAATGCTTTGGTTCAAGCTAACATATTCAGCAGTGATGAATTGCATCTGGCTTACCATCCCCTAACCGCAGAAGAAGAAGCCAGGGTAGCCCGGGCATTAGCCAGAGAAAAAGAGTTCATCGGCCTGGGTGATAAAGAATGAAAATCGCCATTAGTTTGATTATTCTATTTGTTTGGCTGTATTGCACCAAATTGCTGTATCAACAAAAATTACTACAAATGAGTATTTGGCTGATTGACTGCCAACCAAAGAAGATTCTGCTAATCAAATTGGTCCTTGGCCAAATCTGCCTTTTGCTGATTGGATTATTTTTGACCGCGCTTTGCCAAGAATTATTGTCGCCTCCAGGCTGGT
>Ga0066650_10000407_pt1 | contig 14168 bp, 12 predicted proteins | sample CryGey092014_all_FD_59539 | JGI IMG/M metagenome (GOLD analysis project Ga0066650, IMG submission 59539) | Groundwater microbial communities from aquifer - Crystal Geyser CG23_combo_of_CG06-09_8/20/14_all | ecosystem: Environmental > Aquatic > Deep subsurface > Groundwater | place: USA: Utah...
TGATGCCAACAGGCCAACCTGATGCCAGTCGCCGGGACACCACCTCTAATCAGCAACCATGTCAGCGATGATGCGGGTATCTGTAAAAAGCTTTCGTCAACAACCAGGGTCGCAGGCATGCTTCACCTGCCTTGCGCCAACAATGGCGGCAGGGCGGCGGCAATCTCCCGGGCGAGATGCGAGATCGCCTGACTTAAGGCGACAGTCATTGACTCCTGGTCCTGGGCGGTGGCGGTCAGATTGAAGCTGCTGCGTTTTTCCGGCAGGAGCACCAGACCATCTTTGCCTGTAACCTGCCAGCGGGCGATCAGGTTCGCCGTGCCGTTGGGCCCGCCTTCGAACTGTAAGACCTCAACCCGGATCTGGCAGTCGATGGTTCGTCCGCGTGTCCAGGGGTAGGGCAGGATGCGATCCGTGCCGAGCAACGCCGAGAGGTCTTCGGCAAGGACCCGTGGCAGGTTTTCGGCCAAGGGTTCGGCCCAACGCTGGCGGTCCGAGAGGCTCAGGCGGTTCGCGGAAGTCCTGCTGACAATCTGCGGTCTTACCAGATATTCCGGCAGAGATACCGGGCCAAGCCCGATGGTGGCTTCCTTGGACACGGCAAACTCGGCAGGAGCGCCAACCTCGCGCATTGCCGAAAGCTGATAGTATTGGACCGGTATGGAACGGGCGCAGCCGGTCAGCAGGACGGCCAGCGCCAACGCCAGGGAAAGGCGCTCTTTTATCGGGCGGCAATGGCTATGGTTCATTGATTGGCCTCATGAAGTTTGCTTCTTAGAATTGCTTCCGGTTGCTGCTCCAGGGTTTCCGACAGCAGGCGCAAAGCGCGGGCGGCCCGGACAACCTCCTGCAAGGCTGCATTTAGATGTTGAGTGGTTGGGGATTCTTCTTCGGTTAAATAATGGATAGCCTGGGCAGCGGATGCCAGTTCTCGACTTGCCTGGCTCACATTCCTGAACATTTCCGAGTCGGGATCAGCCAGCACCCCGACTTTGTCGGCCGCGGTTTTCACCTGCGCCGCAGCCCCGTCAATCTGGCTGGCGGCGGTCCGCACGGTGGTCAAGGTCTTGTTCAAGGCATCGAGATTGGCCTGCATCCCTTGCAAAATGGGCGGGCCGGCGGCATCAATCTTTGCTGACAGCGATTGCAGATGTCGCAGGGTCTTTTCAAGAAGCAGGGGCAGTTCCCTGGTCGTCTCCGAGGCGAGGATTTTGTTGACTGATTCGCCGATGGCCGCCAGGTCGTGCAAGAATTTTTCCATGGGAAATCCCTCCAGCTTCGAGGATATTTCCTCGGTTGTGCTCGGGATGGTCGGGATCTCGCTGAGCTCCGGGTCCGAGGCAAAGAATTTGGCGGCTTTGCCGGGGAAAAAATCAAGATCGACGTAGAGCTGGCCGGTCAAGAAACTCTGGATGCGGAGCCTGGCCCGCAGTCCGCGGCCCACCAGTTGTTTGATGGTCTGGCGGTCCTGCAAGTCGATCTGTTCGCCACTGCGTGACTGGACGACCGAGGACTCGACCTCGATGGTGACCGGCACCAGAAAACGCCTGGTTTCTTCATCTAGCCCAAGCTGGATGCGCTTGACGGTACCCACCGTAACGCCCAGGAAGACCACCGGTGCCCCCACTTGCAGCCCCTGGGCCGCTCCTTCAAAATACATGATGTGCTGGCGCTTCTCGCGGAACCACTGGCCGCCGCCCAAGAGCAGGACAGTAACGACCCCGAGGGTGACGGCGCCAAGGACAAAGACACCGATGAGCGTTGGATTGGCGCGCTTGCTCATGCCTCACCCCTGGTCAGGAAATGGCGCACCCTGGGATCGCCCGATTTGAGCGCCTCCCTTGGGTTGCCGGTGGCGATCATGGTGCGGGTCTCGTTATCCAGAAAGACTGAGTTGCTGCCGATATTCAGGATGCTCGCCAACTCGTGGGTGACGACGACAATCGTGGTCCCGAGACTGTCGCGCAGTTCGAGAATCAAATCGTCCAGGCGGCGAGCGGTCAGGGGATCGAGCCCGGCCGAGGGTTCGTCGATAACCATAATTTCCGGATCAAGGGCCATGGCCCGCGCCAGACCGGCCCTTTTTTTCATGCCGCCAGAGAGTTCCACGGGATAGAATTCCTCAAATCCGGCCAGACCCACCAAGGCAAGTTTGAAGGAGACGAGCTCGTCAATCCGGCGGGGCGGCAGGGTAGAGTATTCGATTAAGGGCAGGGCCACGTTTTCGGCAAGCGTCAAGGAGCTCCACAATGCGCCGCTCTGGAACATGATTCCCAGTCGGCGCTTCAAGCGTTCCTGGTCCTCCTGGGGCACGTTCCAGAAATCTTCACCGCTGTAAAAGATCGTGCCCGCCGTCGGACGTTGCAGGCCGACCAAGGCCCGCATCAATGTGGTTTTACCGCAACCGTTGCCACCCATGATGACGAAGATGTCCCCCTTATTAATGACGCAATTAAGGTCGTGTTGCACGACAAAATCACCATAGCCCATGGTCAGATTATCAATTTTGATATGGGGTTCGTTTGTCATGATTTCTTCAATAGGTGGACAGTCTGTAGAAAAGTATTAAGCAAATATCGAATATCGAACACAGAATGTCGAATCATGAAGTTTTGTTTCGGGCCGTGATTGCTGATTTTTGTCTTTGGCAATCGCAGCAGGCGGCGGGCAGCGCTATAGTCTAACCAGCCAAGCAACCTCATCCCTCAGATCCCCAACTGATAATAGATGATGGTCAACAGCGAGGCGGTGATGGTGATAAGCAGGATGCCGGTCACCACGGCCGAGGTCGCCGCCTCACCCACCGCCTCGGCGCTGCGGCCGCACTGTATGCCGCGCAGGCAGCCGGAATAGGCGACCATGGCGCCGTAAACGCTGCCCTTGGAAAGTCCTACCAGAAAATGCTTCAGTTCCAGGGCCTGTATCGTTTCCGTGTAATACTCGAAGACGCTGATATGAAAAATCGTGGTCGAGACCAGCATCCCTGCCAGCATACCGATGAAGCCCGCATAGAGGGTCAAAAGCGGCATCATCAGCATGAGGGCCAGAATGCGCGGTAAGACCAGAAAATCAATGGGCGAGATGCCCAAGGTCTTGAAGGCATCGATTTCCTCGTTGACCTGCATGGTGCCGAGTTGGGCGGCAAAGGCCGCGCCGGTGCGTCCGGCAATGATAATGCCGGTCATCAGCGCCCCCATCTCGCGTACCATGCCAATGGCGACCAGATCGGCGATAAAGCGCTGCGCTCCGACCATGCGTAATTGATCGGCCCCCAAATAGGCAAGGATAAGGCCGACCAGAAAACAGATAACCGAGACAATGAGCAGTGCCCTGGGGCCGATCTCCTCTACCTCCAGCCACAGATCACTCATGCGGAATTGGGCGCGGCCGGTTAGCAGCCGGCCAAAGGACAAGGTGATCTCGCCCAGGAAGTGCAACATCTCGGGTAGACCACGGAAAAATGCAATCGTCTCCGTGCCAACCTGAACCAACAGGGTTTGCCTGCCGCCCGTCCGGTCGCTCACCTTTTGGGCGGGCACGGCAAAGGCCATGGTCAGCAGATGGCCAACGCCTGCCGGCAAGCCGCTCTGGTCAACCACGATTCCTCGGCCAACGCAGAATTTTCGCAGGGCGGCAAGAAAGGCCAGAAATCCGGAGTCCCAGGCGCCAAGTGCATCGGTGCGGAAAGTAAGCCGACGAAGATCCTCGGTCAACTCGGCGTGCAAGGCCGCGGAGGATGGCAGGTCCTGGTCAATGCACCAGCGCCCGGTGAAGACGACTTGCATTGCATCGGGCTCGATGCGGCGCGTTTCCAGATGCCACGCCGCCTCTTGGTTGCCAGTTATGGAATGCGCCGTCTTCATCTTTACACGCCTTCAGTTCCATGCTTTAGAACTTACCCTTTACACAACGTAACTATCCAGCTTGTGTCGGCAGTCAAGCGTTGCCGGGCTGCGGTTCCACTGGATAGTTACTACACAACAAAGCATAGCCCTCTTGCATGAAAGGGGCAAGAAATTGCTCTTCCACTATTTCGTGAGGCAGGCAGCGTCGGTGTGAAAAGATAGTGTGCACTTGACCGTCTGTAGTCTTGCCTGGAACAGCAACACCCAAGGCGCCCGCAAAACCACGGCGCCTTGGGTGTTGCTCTTAGCCGAGCCGGCTCGGCTTACGGCGCATCATGGCAAAGGCCGCAATCCTGGGTGATGGTCTTGCCCTCCGTCGTGGCATGTTCCTCGTCATGACAACGCCAGCAGCCATAGCCTTCGTCGGCATACTGGTGCCCCAGGTGGCCCTTGTAGGTGCCCCATTGGATATTCATCTCTGGCCAGACGTTGGCCATATAGACTTCCAGGAGAAACTCTCCGGCCTTCCCGAGGTCGGCCTCGTGCTGTTTGGCGGTGCCGGGGTCGCGCAGGGTCTGCAAGGCGATAAGGGCGTCCACCATTTTGGCCTGTGCCTCCTTGCGGGTTGTGTACTGGCTGGTCACGACCGTGAGGCTGTCTTCCCGGATGCCTGGAATTTCAGGGTTGATGCGCCGGCTGAGCAGGCCGAAATCCACCCGTTCCTCGGGCATCTGATAGACGTGGGTCGGTCGGTTGTGGCAATCGATGCAATCCATGGTCCGCCATTGGTGTTCCTGGTCCTCCTTGACCTCGGCCAGGTCGCTTTTCACGAACTCTTCCTCGCTGCCGTCGGGCCTGGTCACCTTGACCCGGGCGATCTTGGTCCGCCTTTCGTCCTCGGCCAGATATTTTACCTGGACATTTTTGCTCACATGCCAGTGGATGCCCTCGAAGGCGTCGGTTTCAGGATTGCGACCGCCGATATGCAGAGCAATCTCGGTCACCTCTGGCTTGCTCTGGTCGGCGTTGGTGAAGCGTTTGAAGGTCTTGACCTTTTTGCCGTGGAATTTCTCTGGCCAATGGCAGGTCTCGCAGGTATCGCGGGCCGGGCGCAGATGCTCCACCGGGGCGGGAATCGGCCGGGAGTAGCTGTTGGTGAAAATCGCCACCACCTGCCGGAGGCCGGAGATCTTGGCGCGCACGAACCAGTCGGCGCCCGGGCCGATATGGCATTCCACGCAGACTACCCGGGCGTGGGGGGAGCGCTGATAGACCGTGTACTCCGGTTCCATGACCTGGTGGCAGACCTGGCCGCAGAAATAGGCGGAGTCGCTGAAGTGATAGCCCTCGTAAGCGACCATGGCAAAGATGCAGACATTGATCACCGTAAGCACCATGAAACCAATCACCCAGCGCCGATGGCTGTGATCGCTAAGGTTAAGTGTCAGGTGCTCCCTGGATATCCCATACTTGTACCACTTGCGTCGCCGCAGAAAGGCGGCAATGGGAATCAGGGCCAGCCCGGTGAGCATCAGGCCCGGCAGGATGAGGTAGGTAAAGAAGCCCGCATAGGGGTTGTTAAAAAATCCCAGCAGGTCCACCGCCATGCCGATCACCAGCAGGGTGGCGCTGATAGTGGTGATGGTAACGCCCATCAGCCCCAAGGGCGACCGCCACATGCCGCGGATGATGTGGCCCCACGGCCCTTGGTGCTGCGCTTCATTATTATCTTTTGCCTGTTTACCGGTGTCCTCTGTCATCACCTTCTCCCATGCTGGAAATTTTTTTTGCTTATGCCATGCGCAACCACCTCGGGAGGCGGGCATGGCCACTCCGTAATCGACCCTAACCGGCCTCTGTTACCGGCAGTGCAATGGAAACCGTGGTATGATCGCCTACTACGCTTTCTATCTTGATTTGACCGCCATGGTCCTCCACCAGCATTTTACTGATGGTCAGGCCAAGGCCGGTGCCCTCGCCGGGCGGTTTGGTGCTGTAAAGGGGATCAAAGACCAAGGGAAGCACACTGGCGTTGATGCCGCCGCCCCAGTCGGTTATCGAGGTGCGCAACCAGCTTCTGCCCTCGGAGAAGACCACCTCGCCGGTGATGGTTAGCCGCTTTTGTTTGTCCTGGCCTGGATAGCGAGCGTTGAGGGCCTGGCGGGCGTTGTTAAAAATGCAGAGGAAGACCAGTTGCATGTATTCCAGGTCGACATCAACGGACGGCAGGGCGCTGGCCAGGGAGATGGTGGCAATGATGCCATCGTTCTTCAGTTGCCGTTCCACCAGGGCGTAGACGCCTTGTACCACATGCGCCATGGGCAGGCGGGACAAGGTCGGCCGCTTGCCGCGGGATAGAAACAGCAGTTGCCTGAGTACGTCGCCGATGCGTTCCCCCTCGTCCATGACCTTGCGGAGCAGGTCGGCCTGGGGGCCTCCGGTGGGAGCGAGCTCATCAAACAGCACCTGGGCATAATTGATGATGCCGTTGACCAGATTCCTGACCTCGTGGGCCACCCCGGCGGCCAGCTCCCCCATGGCCGCAAGGCCGCAAATCCGCACGGTGAGGGCATTGAAGTCGCCCTCCTCGGTCACCTTCATGTCTCGGACCTGCAGGGCATGACAGGCCAGGGCTGCCTCGTCCACCAAATTGCGCAGGATTTCCATGTCCGTTGCCTGAAAACTGTCATCAGCAAGGGCGTAGATAGTGAGCACGCCAAAGACCTCGTCCCGCCAGCGCATGGACAGGGCCGCACCATGCACCGGGCCGGCGGCAAAGGGCGTATTTTTCAGTAATCCTCTCGGAGTGCCGGCCAGGAGATCCCGGGCGATCACCGGGCCGCCCTGGGCCATGGCCAGATGGGAAGGATCTTTTTCCCTGCCCGAGGCCCGCACCTGGGCGAGCAGCAAATCCAGACAGACCTCGCATTCATGCTGGTCCATGGTGGTCGAGCCATCCACCGCCACCGGTATTAAGGTGTCGTCCCCAGCCGTCGCCTGGCCGATCCACACCAGGGCATGGTCGCTGTCCTGCATCAGGGCCCGGCACAGGGACTGGTTGAGTTCCTCGCACGAGCGGGCCTGGCGGATGCCCTCGCCGGCCGCGGTCACGGCCGCAAGCAAGTGGTCCCGATGGGCGGCGGCCTTGGCCTGCCGGTCATGCGCCACGATCAGGCCATTGACGGCCTGGGTCAACTCCACCAGATCATTGCAGGCCTTGGCGTCGTGCTCCAGGATGTCCCTGCCGAACTCCTTTGTCTTACAGCGGGCCACCAGGCCCAAAAGCGGCAGAATGACCTGCCGGTACCAGAGCAGCACCAAAAAAGTACACAGGCATAGAACCATGGCCAGCCCGCCGATCACCACACTCTGGAACTCCACCAGCACGACCTTGGCCTGGCTGGCGACAATGCGGTCAAAACGCATAAGCTGATCACCGATCAGCCGGACCTTGGCGTTGAGCTGGCCGGCCGTCTCCTGGTTTGGCCGGGCGCCCATTTTTTTGAGCAGCATGATAATCCCTGGCAGGTCCAGTTGATCCAGGAAGGTCAGTTCGTACGCACCGGGAATGCGCCCGCTCTCCAGCACCCTGACAAGGTCGCCGTTCATCGTTTCGGCCTCCAGGGTAATGGCGGCCATCAGGTCGTAGCGGTTTTCCAGCAGGGCCTCCGTAATCCGCTCTTTTAGCGTGGCAAAGCGGAAGACAAGTTTTTCGCTCTGCTCGATGACCGCCTGGTACCGTCCGGTCAGGAGGTATTGCCTGGCCCCCAGCAGGACGACAACGCTCAAGATGGCGGCCATGAGCAGAATGGTGGTATAGAGGGTTTTTCTGAGGGAAAACATAATCTATGAGGCGATGGCCTCCTGCATGTGGGTGCAGTGGGCCGCCGCGGGGCAGGTGCTGCACTCGTGCAGGGAACCGTCTTCACCATGCTCGCTTACCGTTGCGGCTGCCTGTTTTTTCTGGGTGCAGTCGAAGATGATCCGTAACTCCTCGCTGTCCAGGGTTTCCGTCTGCAGGAGGATCTCGGCCAGGTTGACCAAAAAATCCTTTTCCTGGTTGATGATGGCCACTGCCTCCCGGTAACAGCCTTCCACCAGCACCTTGATTTCCTTGTCAATCCGCCGGGCGGTCTCCTCGCTGTGCGCCATCAGGGTGGTCTGCTCGCCCAGAAAGCCGCTGTCATCCTTGGCATAGGCCAGCGGGCCCATGGTTTCACTCATCCCCCATTTGCAGATCATCTTCATGGCGATCTCCGTGGCCCGGAAAAGATCGTCCTGGGCGCCAGTGGTCTGCTGGGCGAGGACAATCTCCTCGGCCGCCCGGCCACCAAGAAGGGTGGTGATCCGGGTGCGCAGGTATACCTTGGAATAGGCGTGCCGGTCTTTCAGGGGCAGTTGCTGGGTATTGCCCATGGCCCGGCCGCGCGGAATGATGGTGATCTTATGGACGGGATCGGATTCCGGCAGAAAGCGTGCCACGATGGCATGGCCGGCCTCGTGGTAGGCCATGGTCCGCCGGTCCTTTTCCGTGATGATCAGTCCCTTGCGCTCCACACCCATGAGGATGCGGTCCTTGGCCGCCTCGAAATCCGGCAACTCGATGGCCTCCTTGCCATGCCGGGCCGCCAGCAGCGCCGCCTCGTTCACCAGGTTGGCCAGGTCTGCGCCGGTGAAGCCGGGCGTGCTGCGGGCCACGCTGAACAGATCGATATCCTTCATCACCTTGACCCGCTGGGCGTAGACCTCGAGAATCTTGAGCCGGCCTTTGACATCAGGGGGGAGGATATTGATCTGCCGGTCGAAGCGGCCCGAACGGAGCAGGGCCGGGTCCAGAATATCCGGCCGGTTGGTGGCGGCCAGCACCACAATGGTATCGGTGGAACTGAAACCGTCGATCTCCACCAGCAGGGCGTTCAAGGTCTGGCCCCGCTCGTCCTGCCCGCCCATGGCGCCGGCCGCGCCGCGATGGGCGCCCACCGCATCGATCTCGTCAATGAAGATGATGCAGGGGGCGTTCTTCTTGGCCTCCTTGAACAGGTCCCGCACCCGTGAGGCCCCAACGCCCACGAACATCTCCACAAAGTCCGAGCCGCTGAAGCTGAAGAACGGCACACCCGCCTCGCCGGCAATGGCGCGGGCCAAGAGCGTTTTACCCGTGCCCGGCGGCCCTTGCAGCAAAACACCTTTCGGGATGGAGGCGCCAATACGGCTAAAATGCGTCGGATTTTTCAGAAACTCGATGATCTCCATCAACTCCTCTTTCGCCTCCGGGATGCCGGCCACGTCCTTGAAGGTCACCTGTTTTTCACTGGCGTGGTATTTGATGACCTTGTCCTTGGCAAAATCACTTTCCTCCTTGCCTCCCTGCTGACGACGCGCCAAAAATATCCAGGCGCCCAAGATGAGCAGCATGGAAATCCCCAGGGAAACGCTGTTCAAGAACAGGTAGGAGTGCTCCGGCCGCGCCGACACCACCACCTGCCGGCCCATCAATTTGGGCAGCAGGACGTCGATGTCCGGGGAAAATGTCGCCAATTCCCGGCCATTGCTGTCGGTAAAACAGACCTCGCCGCCGCGCAGGCGGACCTCCTTGACCTCGCCCTTGTTCAGAATGGCGAGAAAGTCGGTGTAATTGATAATTTCCGGCCTGGTCTCCAGGTTCCAGAAAACAACGGCAGTGGCGGCCACAATGAGGAGGATGAGGCCGATGAAGAGATTACGAATAAGCAGCGCCATGGCTTTATTCCCTTGGTATGTCAGGAGGATCGGCCGGTCCCCTGCCGGTCACGGGTAGGGCCGCCTGTCGCGGACCCGCATGACTTATTATTACCCGAACAATTCTGTTTCGCCATCCATATTCTGACGGCGGCCATGACCGCAGCGCCTTTTCTCCTGGCTTGCCAGGCCGACACTCACTGTGACATCGTGTCAGAAAGGCCGGCAACCCGGACCCGCACCACAAAAAAAGGTGAAGTGACGACTGCTCGCCCCTCACCTTTTCTTTACCAACCAGCCCGGCCGGTCCCGCCCCGCGCCGTCTGCTGATTTCACCTGGTCGAGATCAACCGCCCAGCACCGCCTGCACCCATTGCGACACAAAGCTCAGCGGGTTGCCGGCGCTCATCATGCCGCCCAGCAGGAAGAGCAAGCCAAGCACCCCGACCACGCCACCCACGGCCAGGATGGTCACCAGGCCGACCTTGCTCATCTCAAGATCGACATCCTGAACTGCCCGGCTCCGGCCGGTGGCCGTATTGGCGGTATCCTTTGTCCTGACCTTGGCGATTGCCACTGAAGATATGTCTTTCATGTCATAACCTCTTTTATGGAATATGGTCTACAATCCAAGCACGGCCCCGAACCAGCCCTTGACAAAAGCGAGCGGCCCGCCGCTGTTGACCAGACCGCCGACAAAGCAGGAAAGGCCCCAGATGCCGATGAGCGCCGCGACAAAACCGATGACGCCAACCCCAACCTTGGACACCTCCGCCTCGACCTGGGCGGTTGCCTGACTGGTTACCTTGCTTCTTTCCTTGGATGTGGTGAACGGTTGGTTCATCATGATGTGTCTCCTGTACATGTTTCTTGCGGATAGTATCTTCCTGGCCTGCATGGGGAAATCCATCAGACCCCAATTACCGCGCCGTACCAGTTTTTGATAAGGGCGAGCGGCCCGCCGCTTTCGACCATGCCGCCGATCAAACAGGCCATGGACCACAGCCCGATCAGCGCCGAAGTCAGCCCGAGGCCGACGATGCTCACCCGGGAAATCTCGGCTACCGCCTTTTCGGTTTCACGAATGGTTACCTTACTGCCGATGAGAGCCTTTTTCGTTGTCGCATTCATCTCTTTTTCCTCCGGATTATGGTTTCGCTAACATAATAATTGTAATTCAATCTGGTCTCAGCCGCCGATCACGGCGCTGTACCAGGAGCCGATGAAGGCCACAGGACCAGCGCTGCCGAGCAGGCCGCCAATCAAGCAGGCCATCGCCCAGAGGCCGACAAGAACCGACCCGATACCCATGGCACTGATCCCGACCTTGTTCAGTTCGCTGTCCAGTTGGACCGTCGCGGTTGTTCTGTTGATCGCCTTGGTTCTTGTAGTTGCCCTGTTCATGATCACTTCCTCCTGAAGGTTAGCGTTTGCCTTTGTCTGGTATCTAATGCAAGCACAATGCCAAACTGAAGAAAGTTATGAAGATTTATAAAAAAACAATAGCGTTATGCCGTTGCACGGCGTGGCATCCCGCGTTGCAGTAGAGGCCACAGCGTAGGATGATACGCTGTGGTATGGGACGACTTTGTCGCCCATATAATGATGAATGCTGAAAATGGTCCGGGGCGGACCGTGGCGAGAATCCTGCCCCATGCCACAGGTGTGTTGCACCACATCTGTGGCATGGGGTGAGGTTGCTACACTTTTGCTACATTCTCCGCAATGTCATGGATGCGCATTTTGCGGTAAAGGGTGCTGCGGTCGAAGGCGAGCAGTCTGGCCGCCTTGGCCTTGTTGCCGCCGGTCTGCCGCAGGGCCGCGACAATCCGTTCCTTCTCGCTCATGCCGTCAACAGCCAGGGGAAACAACGGGACGGCGGACCGCGGCCGCTGTAGCCCGGTGGTGTCGAGCTCCGAGGGCTGACCGGTGCGGATCTCCTCGGTGAAGTGCTCCAGGGCCACGGTGGAACCATCGCAAAGGATGCAGGCCCGTTCGATTACATGTTCAAGCTCGCGGACGTTGCCGGGCCAGCGATACTGCGTAAGGGCCGCCATGGCCTGGTCCGAGATGCCGCTGATCTCCTTGCCGAGTTTTTCCTGGAAGATGCCGAGAAAATGCGTTACCAGCAACGGCAGGCACTCCTGGCGGTCCCTGAGCGGCGGCAGCCTGAGTTCCATCACCCGCAGACGAAAATAAAGATCCTCGCGGAAGGTGCCGTCGGTCACCTTCTGGCGCAGATCGGCGTTGGTGGCCGCTATCACCCGGACATCTACCTGGATGGGCTGATCCCGGCCCACGGGATAGAAGGTCTTCTCCTGCAGGAAGCGAAGCAATCTCAACTGCATGCGTGGCGAGATGTCGCCGATCTCATCCAGAAAGAGGGTGCCGCCGTCGGCCTGCAGGATGCGGCCCATACGGTCCCGGTCGGCGCCGGTGAAGGAGCCCTTGCGGTGGCCAAACAGCTCGCTTTCCATGAGTTCCTCCGGGATGGCGGTGCAATCGACCTTGATCAGGGGTTGGTTGCGGCGCGGGCTTTCGGCGTGCAACGCCTCGGCGGCCAGCTCCTTGCCCGTGCCCGACTCGCCGGTGATGAGCACGGCAGTATCGACCTTGCCGACATTTTCGATCAGGGTATAGAGGGCCTGCATGGCCGGGCTGCAGCCAATAAAGCGATGGAAGCGGCAGCGGCGCCCCTTGACGTTGGTCTCCGCCTCGCCGGTGACATCGCGGGCCACCAGGACAACGCCCTGAAAAATGCCGGCACCGTCCTGCAGCGGGGCGGCATTGATGCTCAAAATGCGCTCGCTGTCACCGGGCTTCATGCATTCCACTCGATGTTCCCGTACCTCCTCATGGCTGCGCAGCACCTTTTGCACGTCCCGGCGGCAGGCCTCGCCAAGCTCACCGGCCATGGTCCCCAGAGTCAGGTCAGAGTCCTTACCGATTTTCAGCCACTCCCGGGCCGTATCGTTAAGCTGGACGATGCGCAGGTCATTGTCAACCGTGATAATGGCGTCCCGCACTGAACGAAAGACCGTTTCCAGGTAATGCCGGAATCGTTGGTTTTCCGCCTCCAGCCGCTTCTTTTCTTGAAGCAGTCGCCACTGTTTCAGGGCCTGGCGGGTAAAATGCAGCAAAGACTCCTTGTTGATCGGCTTGGGGAGGTAATCAAAGGCGCCGAGACGGACGGCCTCGGCCGCTGTTTCCAGATTGGGGAATCCGGTGATCATGACCACCGGGCATTCGATGCCGGCCGCCCGGATCTCCCGCAGCAGATCGGTGCCCGAGGCCCCTTCCAGCACGATGTCGCTGATGATCAGATCAAACTCCTGCTGTCTGACCGCGGCCAGCGCCTCCGGATAGGTGGCCGCGGTGCGAACCATGCCGTACCCTTCACGGGTCAGGAACATCTCAAAGGTAAGTCGCAGGCTCTCCTCGTCGTCCACGATCAGGATGCGTGCCGTGCCTTTTTCCGTTTCGTCCACCATACCTGACCCAAATGAAATTATGGCCTGGGGCCGGCCGCGGCCCGGGCATTGTTTTCCCTGCTCACCGGGATGTCCACCGTGATTGTCGTATAGTTATCCAGCACCGAATCAACCCGCATGACGCCCTTGTGGTCCCGTACTATCCCGTGGCTGATCGACAGTCCCAGGCCAGTGCCCTCGCCAGGCGGCTTGGTGGAAAAGAATGGGTCAAAGAGCCGGTTCAGGATCCCCTGGGGGATGCCCTTGCCCCAGTCCGTGATCATGGTCCGGACACACTCGCCGCCATCCGCCACCACGGCATGACAACTGATCCTGAGCTTCTTGCCCGGGTTCTGCCCCGGATATCTTTCGTTGAGCGCATAGCGGCAGTTGCTGAGCAGGTTAAGAATCACCTGTTGCAGTTGCTGGGCATGGCCTCGCACCGGCGGCAGATCGTCTTCAAGGTCCAGCGCCAAGGCGATACCGTCTTTCTGAAACTGATGTCCGACCAGGGCCAGGCTGTCGCCGATGACTTCCTTCATGCTGACCATGGCGTTGCCCTTGTCAGACTCCCGGGCAAAGGAGAGCAGTTTGTAGATGATGGTGGAGATGCGCTCGCCCTCCTTGATAATGCGGGTCAGCAGGTCACGCTGCGGCGCATCCGGCACCATGTCGTCCAGCATGAGTTGGGCATAGTTGATGATGCCGTTGATCGGGTTGTTGATTTCATGGGCCACGCCGGCGGCCAGTTCGCCGATGGCGGCCAGTTGCCCGGTGCGCATGGCCTCTACCTTGCGCACCTCTTCCTTGGTAAGATCACGGGCGACGAGCATGATCTGGCGCACCTCGCCGTTTAAATCGGGAACCGGCGAGACGGTGAGCAGATAGTCGCCGAAGAGGCCGGGCAACCGCGTTTCCATGATCTTGCGGGCCCGGGTCAGCAGCAGTTCCTCCAACGGGCATTTGATATGGGGCAGCCGGCCGCCGTGGATAATTTTGCACACACCATGGCCGATGATCTCCTCGCGGGTCTTGCGGGCCACGTGGATGGTCGCCGGGTTCACTTCGGTGATAATGCCCTCGGGGGTAACAATCAGGATGGGATCCTGGACCGCGTTGAACACCTCACCCCAGC
>Ga0066650_10000409_pt1 | contig 14133 bp, 12 predicted proteins | sample CryGey092014_all_FD_59539 | JGI IMG/M metagenome (GOLD analysis project Ga0066650, IMG submission 59539) | Groundwater microbial communities from aquifer - Crystal Geyser CG23_combo_of_CG06-09_8/20/14_all | ecosystem: Environmental > Aquatic > Deep subsurface > Groundwater | place: USA: Utah...
CAAAATTACACATTATTGAACCATTAAATCAAATAAATGGAAAATCGGTTTGGTTAGATACCAATAAAATACCTATTTATGACGAAAACAAAAAAATTATTGGAGTATTGGGGTCATCTGCAGATATAACTTCACGCAAATTGGCTGAAATTGCTTTAAAAGAAAGCGAAGAAAAATTTAGAACCCTTGCTGAGTCAAGCCTTTTTGCCATTATGATTTATAAAGAAGATTATTGGATATATACTAATCCTGCAGGCGAAATTATTTCAGGATACACCGCTGAAGAACTTTATAAAATGCATTTTTGGGATTTCATACATCCTGAAGATTTTGATAAAGTAAAAAAAATAGGTATTCAACGTCAAAGCGGAAAGAGCATAACTCCAAGCTATGAGTTTCGCATTATCAATAAAAAAGGAGAAACAAGATGGGTTTATTTAACTGGTTCTACTATTCAATATGAAGGCAAACCAGCTGGTTTAATTTCTGTAGCAGATATTACAGAAAGAAAAAAAGTGGAAGGTGCTTTAATTGAAAGCGGTAAAAAATATAAAGAATTGGTTTCTCAAATGACCGATGGCGTGTACCAAAGCACTCCTTCGGGTAAGTTTATTTCAGTAAACGATGCGATGGTGCAAATGTTTGGCTACTCCTCCAAAGAAGAAATGCTCAAACTTGATATCAGAAAAGACTTATATGTAAATATTAATGATAGAAAAGAAGGAATTTATCCCAATGAAAAAGAAGAATTATTAGAGCTTTGTTTTAAGAAAAAAGATGGATCAATTATTTGGACAGAAGAAAGCGGTTGGTACATTAAAGACGAGAAAGGAAAAGTAATACGCCACGAAGGCATTCTAAGAGACATCACCAAACGCAAACAGGCTGAAGAAGCTTTAAAAGATAGTCAACAATTATTTAAAACACTTGCACAAGTATCGCCGGTTGGCATATTTAGAACAAGAAAAGATGGATATACCACTTATGTAAACCCAAAATGGATGGAATTATCGGGTTTATCTTATGAAGATGCTTTAGGCAATGGTTGGCTCAAAGCGGTGCATCCTGAAGACAAAGAAAAAATTCAAAATAATTGGGAGAAAGATTCGCAAAACAAAAAAACATCTGTTGCAGAATATAGATTTCTAAAACCCGATGGTTCTATAGTATGGGTAATTGGAAATGCAGTACCAGAATGGAATGGCAACGATATTAATGGATACATTGGTACTATTACTGATATAACAGCACATAAACAAGCAGAAGAGGCTCTTTTAGAAAGCCAAGAAAGAAATACGGCACTTCTAAAAGCAAACCCTGACCAAATGTTTGTTTTCTCTAAAGATTATAAATTTATTGATTATCGCTATAAAGATGATAATCTCCTCGTTACCAAAGAACTATTCATTGGCAAATCAATCAACGAAGTGCTTCCAAATGAATTAGCATCATTAACTATAAATCATTTAAACACTCTTTTTAAAACAGGACAGGACCAATTGTTTGATTACTCTGTTATAGTTAATGAATTTAGGAAATATTATGAATACAGATTGGTTAAATTAGGCACCGACAAAGCATTAGCATTAATCAGAGATGTTAGCGACCGCAAAATGGCAGAAGAAGCTTTGAAAATTTCGGAAAGCCAATTTAGAAGTGTTTGGGAAAAATCATTAGACGGTATGCGCTTAATTGATGAATCAGGTAAATCTATAGTTGTAAACCAAGCGTATTGCAAACTGTTTGAAAAAGAAAAGCAAGAAATAGAGGGGCATCATTTAGCTATAGTTTTTAATGAAACCGAAAAAAATCATATAAGTAAATCATTTTCAAAAAAAATAAAATCTAATTCAATTGCAGAAGTAGAAGAAAAAGAATTTACCTTATGGAATGATAAAAAAAAATGGCTTCAAATAACCAATGCATTTATAAAAAACGCAGCCAATGAACGTTTAATCCTAAGTATTTTCCGCGATATAACCGAACATATTCAAAACGAAGAACTACAGCGAAATATTATTATTGCTAAATCAACAGCAACCATTAAACAACAATTTTTGGCTAATATGAGCCACGAAATTCGGACCCCATTGAGCGGAATAATTGGGATGACCGAAATATTGTCTGGTACCGATTTAAATTCAACTCAAATTGATTATATAGACACCATTAAAAGCTCTTCCGAAAGTCTATTGAGCATTATCAATGACATTCTTGATTTATCTAAAATTGAAGCGGGCAAAATGGAACTATACCTTAGCAATATTGATATTGATTTATTTATTAGCAAAATTCATGGAGCATTTATTGGTGTTATTAAAGGAAAATCATTGGTACTAGAAATAAGTTATAACAATGATTTCCCAAAACAATTTATTAGCGATGAAAAACGTTTGAATCAAATAATAAGCAATTTGATTTCTAATGCTATTAAGTTTACCAATGAAGGTTCTATTAAAGTTAACTTCTCTTTGGTTGAATTGCTCAGCAATGAAAATGCAAAACTTAAGGTTGAAGTAATAGATACAGGTATTGGAATAAAAAAAGAAAATCAAACAAAGCTCTTCGATAAATTTAGTCAAGTGGATTCATCGTTGGCACGCTCTTTTGAAGGAGCTGGTTTAGGGTTAGCTATTTGTAGGGAATTAGTTCAAATGATGAATGGTGAAATTGGCTTATTTAGTGAAGAAGACAAAGGAAGTACTTTTTGGTTTACTTTTATAACGAATGTTTCAACCAATTTACCTATCAAAGACAATATAAATCAAGATATTACCGAAATTTATATTAAAGCAAAGGTTTTATTAGTTGAAGATAAATTTATAAATAGAAAAGTTGTTTCTATAATGTTAGAAAAGTTTGGTTGTGAAGTAATAACTGCTAATAATGGATTAGAGGCATTAAATGTATTTAAAGAAAACGAATTTGATGTCATATTAATGGATATACAAATGCCGATTATGGATGGAATTACAGCTGTTAAAGAATTGAAAACAAAATATAATAATTTACCTGTTATTATTGGGTTAAGTGCGAATGCAATGGAGGGGGATGCCGAAAAATATATAGAAATGGGAATGGATGACTATTTATCAAAGCCAGTAACCTCTAACCAATTGCAAAGCAAAATTGGAAAATGGATAAAAAAATAAATTATACGCTCTTTTGGCTAATTTTCAATGCAATCTATAATAATATGGCATGATTTTTCAATTTCGGCAGGAGTTATAGTGAGAGGAGGTGCAATACGCATACGATTAGCACAGAAAAGAAACCAATCAACAATAACTCCTTTATTGATACAGCGATTGATTAATTCAATATTATTGATATTTTCATTCCATTCAATAGCAAGCAATAACCCTCTACCATAAATACTCTTTATTTTTGGATGTTTTAATAAAGTTCGGAATATTTTTTCTTTATTTAATGCTTCATTTGAAAGATTTTCTTCTAAAATAACATTAAGTGTGGCAAGAGCCGCAGCACAACATACAGGATTTCCACCAAAAGTTGTTATATGTGCAAGAGCAGGGTTGTCAGCCAATGAATTCATCATCTCTTTGGAAGCAATAAAAGCACCAATAGGCATTCCACCGCCCATTCCCTTGGCAATAGTAATTATATCAGGAACAATTCCAAATTGTTGAAAACAAAATAAGCTACCTGTTCTTCCAAATCCTGTTTGAATTTCATCGAGAATGAGAATAGCCCCATTTTCATTACATTTTTTTCGTAAGGCAACAAAAAATTCTTTATTTGGAACTATTACACCCGCTTCGCCTTGAACTGTTTCTGCGATTACACAGGCAGTTTTGTTGCTTATATGATTTAATTGACTTATATTGTTATATTCTAAAAATGTAATATCACTCAATAATGGTCTAAATGGATTTTTCATCTCTTCATTACCCATAATACTCAATGCCCCTTGGGTACTACCATGATAAGCATTTTTAAATGCAATAATTTCAGTTCTTCTTGTAAAACGTTTAGCAAGTTTCAAAGCCCCTTCAATGGCTTCACTTCCAGAATTAACAAGATAAACGTTATTTAAAGAACTTGGCAAATTCTCTACCAATTTTTGAGCTAAAAGCACTTGTGGTGATTGAATATATTCGCCATATACCATCAAATGCATATATTTATCAAGCTGTTCCTTAATTGCTTTTACTACTTTGGGATGTCGATGCCCCACATTACTCACGGAAATTCCAGAAATTAAATCAATATACTCTTTACCAAGCAAGTCATAAAGATAAACTCCTTCGGCTTTAACAATTTCAAGTGCTATAGGCGAATTGCTTGTTTGTGCAAGATATTGCAGTGATAATTGCCGTTGTGTTAGCATATCAATCTTTACTTAAATAGTTAATTTGAGTTGTTAAAATGAATAGCAAGCCAAATGCAAGGTGGTTTAGAACTAGTTTTTATTACTTTATGCCTTTGATGAGATGAAATAAGTATATAATCGCCTTCAACAAGCTCTATTAAATGATTATTTTCAAATTCAAGCGTAGCTAAGCCTTTTAACAATAAAACCCATTCATCATTTTCTTGATCGTACCATTTATCTTCAACTTTATTCCATCCTTTAGAAATAATACGTTCAATAATAAGATTTTTTGTAGTTATTAAATTTGTAAATACTTCTAATTCATTTCTATCAGGTAATTTATCGTAATGATAGATGTTATTTTTACAAATTTCGATTTTTTTCATAGCTTATTGAATGAGAATAATACATTAGCTTCTTATTCCGATACAATAATACATAAAGCCATTATCAATCATTTCTTTACGGTCGTATATGTTTCGTCCATCAAAAACGAGAGGGTGTTTTAGAAGAGACTTTACTTTAATAAGGTCTGGAAAACGAAATTCGGGCCATTCAGTTACAATAAGCAAGGCATCTGCATCTTTAAGTGCTTCGTATTGTTCTGAAGCATATTTAATAGAATTTCCTAATTTGCGTTTTGCTTCTTCCATAGCCACTGGGTCATAAGCAATAACATTGCAGCCTGCCTTTACTAATTTTTCTATTATTACTAATGCTGGAGCTTCGCGCATATCATCAGTAAGTGGTTTAAAAGAAAGACCCCATAAAGCAATGGTTTTACCATTTATGTTTCCAGCGAAATGCTTAAATAATTTATTATACAAAACAGATTTTTGGTCATCATTAACATCTTCAACTGCTTTTAAAACACGCATATTGTATTTGTTTTCGTCTGCAGTCTTTATCAATGCTTTAACATCTTTAGGAAAACAAGAGCCACCATAACCAATACCTGGATAAATAAATCTATTGCCAATGCGAGAATCGCTACCAATGCCTTTGCGAACCATATTTATATCGGCGCCCATTATTTCGCATAGGTTTGCCATATCATTCATAAAACTTATTTTTGTAGCAAGCATCGAATTAGCAGCATATTTTGTCATCTCAGAAGATGCAATATCCATAAAGATTACAGGATGTCCATTCAGTGTAAAAGGCTTGTATAAACGTTTCATAAGTTCCTCAGCTCTTTCTGACTCGAGTCCAACAACAATTCTATCTGGTTTAAGGAAATCATCTACAGCGGCACCTTCTTTTAGAAATTCGGGATTAGAAGCAACATCAAAGGGAATTTGAGCATTACGTTTGTTTAATTCTTCGTTGATTGCATTTTTTACTTTACTCGCTGTGCCAACAGGCACCGTACTTTTAGTAACAACCAATAAATAATCATTCATATTTTTGGCAGTTTCTCTAGCAACTGCCAAAACATATTGAAGGTCGGCACTACCATCTTCATCTGGAGGTGTGCCTACAGCAATAAACAAAACTTCGCACTTATCCAAAGAAGAAGCCAAATTTGTAGTAAAATGTAAACGACCTTTTTTGATATTTCGGTCCACAATTTCATCTAAGCCTGGTTCATAAATAGGGATAATTCCTTTGTTTAAGTTATCAATTTTTTGTTTATCAATATCCACACAGGTAACATCAATGCCAACTTCTGAAAAACAAGCACCAGTAACCAATCCCACATAGCCAGTACCAACAATTGTAACTTTCATAATTATTTTAAGCTTTAAGTAAATAAATAAGAGCAAAACTATTAATAATTCTACTATTTACAAACAAGAAATTGTAATTTTAGAATATTTATTTGGTGTAAATTTCAATTAATCCTTCGGGTGCTTTAATAGATAAGACTTTGTTATTGCGGTCTAATTTTATAATAATATCTTTAATAGCAGGAATTAATACTTCTTTGCCATTTGCATCAACTTGCAAAATAGCATAATGTGGCATATCAATAATGCTGGTAACTTTGCCAATATTTCCATTTACTTCATCAATCACATCAAATCCAATGATTTCGTGATAATAGAATTGATTACCCTCTAATGGTGCTAATAATGTAAGAGGAAGAAATAGTTTATGATGAATTAATGGTTTAGCCTGTTCTATATCATTTACATTTTCTAATTGAACAGTAGCGAATCTGCTATTTTTAGGTAAATGAAAGCTTTTAACAAAAAAAGGAACCAGCTTTTCATTAATATCAATGAATACTGATTCCAATTTTTTATAATTTTCTGGAACATCCACATCGAGCATAAAAACTAAAGCTCCTCTGAATCCAGAAGTTTTTGAGATGTGTCCAAGTTCAAAACAATCGTTTTTTAACATATCTCAAAAACAAATATTTATGCTTGTTCGGTAGATTGCTCTGTTGAAGGTTCTTCCGCTGGTTTTTCTTCAATAGTAGCATCAACAACTGGTTCTTCTTTAGGAGCATTTTTTTCGGCTAACTTTTCAGCTTCTTTAGCTCTTTTAGCTGCAACAGCTTCCGATTTTTTTTGATTAGCTTTTACTTCAGCTTCCATTAATTTCTTTTCAACTTGTCTTTCTTCTTGAGATTTCAAGTTTAATTTACTTTTAATTTTGGTTTCTTTTTCTTCTAACCAAGCATTAAATTTAGTGTCAGCTTGTTCTTGTGTTAAAGCACCTTTTTTAACTCCTTTTGATAAGTGATATTTATAAACAATACCTTTGAATTTTAAAATAGCAAGTACTGTTTCCGAAGGAGAAGCTCCGCTTTGAAGCCATTGCATTGCTTTATCATTATCTAAAACGATAGTAGCTGGTGCTGTTAGTGGATTATAAGTGCCAATAGTCTCAATACATTTACCATCTCGTGGTGCACGACCATCCGCAATTACAATATGATAAAAAGGATTTCCTTTTTTACCTTTTCTCTGTAATCTTATTCTTGTTGGCATTTCAATTAAGTATTAAATTATTAAAAATTAAAAATTAGGGGTGCAAAGGTGAGATTTTTTTTTCAAATAACAAAATTTTACTTCTTCACAAACTAAGAATTTTTTATTAATATTTTCATTTTGTTTAATATTTTATCCTAATTTTGCAGTCCTCAAAGTAAAAACAATAATCGTTCTGAAATAATTATGCTAAATCGAAGATTTCTCCGAATAAAAGCAATGCAGTCATTATACGCATTCTTTCAAGCCAAAAACGACAATATAACAAACGGAGAGCGAGAACTACTAAAAAATATCAATAAAATATATGATTTATACCTTTATCAACTTTCGATGTTGGTTGAGATTGTTTCTTTAGCAGAAAGAACTACTGATGATGCCAAACTAAAATACCTGCCTACGGAAGAAGAAATCAATCCCAATATTAGGTTTATTAATAACCGTTTTATCAAGCACATAAACACGAATATATCCTTTCAAAAGGAAGTACATAATCGGATGATATCTTGGTCTAACGAACCAGAGCTTATTAAAAAAATTTATAATACCATTAAAGTGTCAGATGAATATACAGCGTATATGAAATCTGAAAAGCATACTTATGCAAGCGATAGAGATATTATTCAAAAATTATACAAAAAATATATTGGAGATTTTCCTGATTTATTGCAATTTTATGAAGAAAAAAGTATTTTTTGGTACGAAGATATTGAGATAGCTCATTTAATGGTGCTTAAAACATTTAAATTATTTAATGATAAATCAGATGAAACTACTGCACTTGCACCTTTGTTTGACGATGCACCTGTTGGAGAAGACCATTTTAGCGAAGACAGAAAGTTTATGATTGACTTATTTCGAAAAACAATTATTAATAATAAGAAATTTGAACAATTAGTTTCTGAAAAAGCCAAAAACTGGGAAGTTGAGCGTATTGCAATGATAGATATTTTATTAATGAAAATGGCTATTTGTGAAATAACAGAATTCCCAACTATTCCTATCAAAGTAACATTTAACGAATATATTGAACTATCAAAAATATATAGTTCCGCTAAGAGCAAGAATTTCATTAATGGTATTTTAGACAAAATGGTAACAGAACTTAAAGGACAAGGATTAATTAAAAAAATAGGAAGAGGTTTAGTTGAATAATTATTTTAATAATAAAAATTACTTAATTTTGCCAAATAATAAATAAAATTATGCTTAGTAAAAATATCTCATTGCTATTATTAACATTTGCCATTTTAACATCTTGCAATAATAATAATAGAATATCTACTGATATTGTGAATAATCCCATTACAGCGAATGGCGGCAATGATATCTCTTCATTACCCAAATTTCAGTTTGAAACCGATAATCATGATTTTGGAAAAATAATACAAGGTGAAAAAGTTACTTATTCATTTCAATTTAAAAATGTTGGAAAATCAGATTTGGTTATCACAGGAGCATCAGGCAGTTGCGGATGTACCGTTCCTAGTTTTCCAAAAAATCCTATTGCACCAGGTAAATCTGGGAAAATTGATGTTCAATTTAATAGCGAAGGTAAAAAAGGCATCCAAAATAAAACGATAAATGTTTCTGCTAATACACAGCCCAATACCGTAATTTTAAAAATAAAAGTAGAAATTGTAGAACCTTAATATAAATAAATCAGTTTAAATTAATTAAAATCAGATAAATATGAACATGTTACTAAGTGTATTTCTTATGGCTTCGCCAGATGGCGGAAAAGGCAATGGTTTAATGACTTTATTACCATTACTTTTAATTATTGTTGTTTTCTATTTCTTTATGATTCGTCCTCAGATGAAAAAAAATAAAGAAATAAGAAAATTCAGAGAAAATATTAAAAAAGGTGATAAAATTATTACTATTGGCGGAATCCATGGAAAAATAATTGAAGTTGGCGAAACCACTTTTACTATTGAAGTAGAAGGTCAAACACGCCTAAAACTTGAAAAATCAGCAGTTGCAATGAATTCAGTTCAAATTGATGAAAATAAATCATAAATAGAAACGAATTTACACATCATTAATTAAAAAAACCCTACTTATTTATAATAAGTAGGGTTTTTAAATTTTAGAAAGGTTATAATTTTTTTCCATAAGCTAAATCGCCAGCATCTCCTAACCCAGGAACAATATAAGCTTGCGCAGTTAATTCATCATCAACAGCACCAACCCAAAGCGAAATATTGGAACTTGAAAAATATTTTTTAATATATTCAACACCTTGCGAGCTGGCAATAACGGCAACAATATGAGTATGCGAAGGTTTTCCTTTTTTAATAAGCTCTTTATAAGTTAAATGCATCGAATAGCCTGTAGCAAGCATAGGGTCAGAAAGTATTAGCAAACGGTTTTCGAGCGAAGGACTTGAACAATATTCTATTTTAATATCAAAAGAGCCATCTTTATGGTGTTTGCGATAAGCAGAAACAAAAGCATTTTCCGATTTATCAAAAAAGTTTAGCATCCCCTGATGCAATGGTAAACCAGCTCTAAGAATTGTCGCAAGTACAGGATATTCTTTAAGCACCGGAACAATTGCTTCGCCAAGTTGAGTAGTTATTTCTTTTTTATCCCATTCAATTTTTTTGCTGATTTCGTATGCAAAGATTTCACCAATTCGATATAAATTGCTTCTGAAACGCATACTATCTTTTTGAATTTCTACATCTCTTATTTCTGCAATATACTGATTGAGCATAGAATTTTCGTTTCCAAGTATTGTTACCATTGTTTAATTTTTTAGTTATTTTTAGCTATTGATTTTGATTGCAAATTACTTATATTTAATAAGAAAATTAAAAATAATTTTATTTTTTTAAAATTTTATAAAACCAAGGAAGATTGTTGATTTTCAATTGATAGTAAATGCATTCCTTAGAACCAAAGCCTTTATAAAATCTAGCAAGGTTTTCGTCGTTGGAACCTTCAAAATCAAATATTAGGTCTTTTTGAGCATTTTCAATGATATATTGGTTAATAAGATACGAAATTGCACCATTTTCTTTTGCCTCGGCATTTCTGCCAGAAAACAAAAAAATAGTTTTGTGATTAGAATTCACAAAAAAAACGCCTGCACATAGTTCGTTTTTTATATTATAAGCAGACCAAATTTCAATTTTATTTTTGCTAATAAGCATATTAATCAATTGGTTTAGTCTGTTATAATCGTTTTCCATTAATGTTTTTAAATCTTTCCCCCTATTGTTTCTAAATAAGTTAATAATTTCATTGGCAGAAGTGTTTTTTTGAATGCTTACGCTTTGATTTATGGCTTTTTTAATGTTGCGTTTGGTATTGGTTGAATATTTTTGGTAAAGTTGTTCATAACTCACAATTAAATCTAATTCATGGGTTTTATTGGGTTTGAGTTGGTAAACAATATCACTGGGTGTGTTGTATTTGTTTAAGTAGATTTCTACAAACTTAAATTTAGATGGAATTGAATTAATAAACTGTTCTACCTTTTCATCTGTAAGCATATCAATAGAAAAAACACCTAATTGTTGCGTAAAAAAAGGCGGATAGAGATAATTAGTACCATATTTTTTTTTTTGCGTAAGGGGAAATACTGTTTTATAATCATCTTCAATGAGTGCATCCCAGTTTTCTGAAACAATATCAAGATACCATGAATAAGCATATATGATTCCGTTAAATGCTTTTTCAATACAGTTATCCCATTTGTCTTTATCTATTTCTTTATGTTTCAGATACCTTATTTCCATCAATTATTGTTTGGGTAATCATTAACAAGTGCCGTAATCAATAGTTTCTTCAAATATTTTTCTCCAACCCTTCCATTCTTCTTCATTGCTTAATGAATGATTGTGCCACAATGAAATAAAATCTCCGCCAACCGCTTTAACTTCATCAATCATTTGTTTAATTATTTCTTGGGCTTCAAATGGTTTCATTTTTTTATATTCTGCAAAAGTGCCTTCCATGTAAGCAAATGGGTGAACAGTAATATTTGTTTCGTACTCCATATTTAAATTATAAAATAAAAAAGGAGTGCAAATGCTTGCTCTAAAACCAGGTTCGGAAGCATAACCCATCGTATAATCATCAGTGATTTCAACTTCAGAAAGATTGCGATAGGTAAATGGCAAATTAAGCATTAGAAAATGTTGTCTATTTTTTGTTATTTCTTTGTTTACAATGCTTTTTAAACGGTCAATTTCTATTTGAAGCATATCGTGCTTTTTGTTTGAAGCATAGGATGAATGAATTCCCACATCGGCGTAATCGGATATGTGTTTTATTAATGATTGGAACTTTGAATTTAAATGCGAAAGGTTTTTATCATAAGTACTGAAATCACCTAATAAAAAAAAATATACCGCTGACAACTTAAAAGCTTGCTGAATGCCTATCATATATTCAAAATTGTCATAAGGGTCTTTTAATGAACCAAATATAGTTTTAGTTCTTATAATCATCTCTTTGAATTTAAAATTCTTAAGCAATTTTAAATATGAAAAAAAGGTACGGTGAAACCCTTTATACTTATGAGCATAAGCAATATCAATATCAAAAGTTAGAATATAGCGGTAGTTTCTCTTTTCAAAAATAATATCAGGATATTTATCGAAAATGATTTTTTGAATAATTTGTGCCCAAATGTTTACAATTGGTTTTTGAAGAAAATCATTTTGGTAAGCAATACTTCCGTTTGGTTTATACCTATTATGCTTATCACGCAAATGAGGGATGTACTCTTCGTAACGAGAAACTAGGTAAAAGCTTGATGCAAAAACATCGAAAGGTAGCGAAGCATTTGCATTTTCGTTTTGGAAAAATATTTTTGTATTATTCCATTCCGTAACTTTTATCTCTGGTTGTTTAATATACGTTTCAAAAAGTAAATTGACAGCGTAAATAAAAATTTCATTTTCTTCAATAGAGGTCTTAGAATAATTTATTTTGCAAGCATTATAGTTTTTATAATCATCAATATTATTGGTAATTCGATAATCTGTTTTTAGAATATTACCGAAAATAAGATTAAATATATAATTAATTCGTGAAGTAGTATGATGAGTATATATAAGCAACATAGTGAGCGATTATTTTTTAATTAATTTAAGTATCCAAATAGCATCTTCTCTGATTTTCTTAGAACTACTTGATGAATAACGTTTACTTTTTTTTGTTTTCCAAAACCAGTCTTCTAAATATTTTTTATGTTTATCATTAGTTTTAGCCAAATCTCTTTTAAAAAAATAATATTGTAATATCGTAATTTGTGAAAAATAAGATGTAATGTTTGTATGAATATCAATAGATTTAAGAAATTCAAGTGCCAAAACGATTGCTTTAGTTGTTTTATCCCATAATTCAATACAAATTTTGGAAGAAAGTTTTAATTGGTCAATGTTTTTACAATCATCAAACGCATTTAGTGCTATTGATTGGATAAAAACTTTATTATTAAGACCACCTAATTTCATTACATTGTTTTCAAGCGAAAAATCAGAAATTCTTTGAGTGAGATCAAATTGTTCACTCCACACACTCGCATGCACAAGGTCATACAGCGATAATCGTCTGCCTCCTTGATTAATTAATTCAAAAATTTCTACCACTTCGTCCACATTGCTATTATAAGTTCTCACAATACTGATAGGATAATTCATGAGATTATCTTGACACTTTCGCCAGTTTGCGGCATAATTTGTGTTATGCTCTCTGTCTTTATTTGTTAAATCTGAATAAATTTCAATAAACTCCTTTTCATCAAGGAGTTTCCAAGCAGGAACAGTGTTTTTATCTTTATCAGAACGAGGAATAACAAATTTCTCTTTTTCTAAATGATAATGAATAGATTTATAGTCAACGAAATCAATCAGTTTACCGCGTAACGTAGCATAAAGTGAAGAAATACGCTGCTGCCCATCGAGAATAAACTGAAAAGTACTTGCATTTGGATTAGCTGGAATACTAAAATCTTCTGATTCTTTAATAAAATCGCGAAATTCTTTTGGTGCAATCCATAGAAATATAGAACCAATAGGATATTGTGCATTGATACTATTTAATAATTTAACTGTTTTTGAACGTTCCCATACATACCCTCTTTGAAAACGAGGAATTTTAATATTTCCAGCTTCCAATTCGTGAAAAACTTTTTTCAGATTCCAATTGTTAATAATTTCAATTTTTTGTTCCATATCCTTATTGAATTAAAATCAGCAGGTAAATTTAGAATTTTAATTTAATATTTGATAAAATATTTTGAATTTAATTGATAATCAATTAAATAATCATAAGTAAATAATAAAATAATTTCAGTTGAAAAAAAATAATTACTTTAGCACTTTATTAAAAAAAATATTTTTAGAACAAACAAAATCTTTAAAAAATAATTTTATTATATCAACTAAATTAAGTTTTGCAGAATAAATTTGAAACATGAAAATTATTAAACTGATTAGTATTGCATTTCTTATATTGTTTTATTCGGCAAATGCTGAAGCCCAAAGCAAGAAAGGACCTACTTTTAATGCAGACAAAGCTTATGATAAAGAACTTTATGCACAAGCTCTAAAACTTTACGAAAAAGCGTATTCAAAATCAAAAAAAGACAAAACACTCAAGGGAAACATCTCCTTTAAAATTGCAATGTGTTATAAAAATATGAATAACACTCGCAAAGCCGAATCGTGGTTCAGAAAAACTATTCAATCTAAATATCCCGATAATATTGCACGCTTATATTTTGCCGAATTGCTTAAAATAAATGGCAAATATGATGAAGCCCTTACGGCATTTAAAGAATACAAAGACCTTGTGCCTTCAGATAAGCTAGGAACTACTGGAATTGAATCTTGT
>Ga0066650_10000411_pt1 | contig 14104 bp, 14 predicted proteins | sample CryGey092014_all_FD_59539 | JGI IMG/M metagenome (GOLD analysis project Ga0066650, IMG submission 59539) | Groundwater microbial communities from aquifer - Crystal Geyser CG23_combo_of_CG06-09_8/20/14_all | ecosystem: Environmental > Aquatic > Deep subsurface > Groundwater | place: USA: Utah...
AGAATTGAAAGTCTGATGACTTTCAAAAATTTTATTGTACTTTTTATAGTACAATAAAAAAAGAAAATGTTCAGATTATGAACATTTACCAACTAATGGTTTTGCACCTGCTTGAGTAATGCCAGTTATGCTTCCTTTAGTGTATGTAACCATTACATCACTATAGGTAAATGGATCACCTGTAGAACCACAGCTTGCTGAGAGTGTGACGTTTATAACGGATGTTTCACCGCTGTCAAGCACTGTGCTTGTTGCATAGGTTGTAGCACCAGTAATTGCAACAGCAGTAACTGTAATTCTCTCAATATCTTTGTTTTCTAGTTCAAGCTGCATTGTTGTGCCAGATGCAGTATATGTTTTTATTGCAACGGGTGAGGCGCTTGCCCAATAGTTCTTGCTTTGGGTTTCCAATGAACCGGAACCTAAGCCAGAAAATCCACCTACAAGGAATACAACAACGAGTGCTACAACGAGCACAACGGCAAGTATTACCAGGTATTCAGTTGAAACTTGTCCTTTTTTTATCAATCAAATCACCTATATTATAATATAGTTTTTATGAATAGCCCTTTGCTTTAAAGTTTATAAGGCTTTCATTTTCAAGATAAATCCAAAAAATAACCAGATTCATACGATAACCAGTTTTCTAAAGATGGAATTCAAATCACCACGTTTTTAAACGATAACCTAGAAGGGGTAGCATGACAAAGCAGAAAAACCAGGATAATAGTAAGGCTCAGACAAGTGTGGAGTTTCTTCTTATCCTGGCTGCATCTATGCTTATCATAATGATAATCGCAATAATAATGCAAACCCAAATAACCACCGTACAAGTACAAAAAAATTCCATGGACGCTAAAAATTCAGTACTAGATCTTAGTGCTGCAGCCAAGGAAGTATATGCACAAGGAGAAGGCTCTAAGAAATTAGTATATATACAATTGCCTAGCAGCTATGAATCGAATCAATCTTATGTCGGTAATAAAACAATATGGATAAGTGCAGCTGGCACAGATTATGTTTCAGTTGAAAATTTCAATGTTCATGGTAGATTGCCAGGTACCTCAGGAGGCCATTGGATCTGGGTAGTCTCAGAAGGCAATAGGGTAAGAATCGGGGATGCTATCATGGAACTGAATAAGAACAGAATTTATTTGGTGATGAATAGTGATACCACAACCACTGAATCATTTTCCGTCACAAATATATGGATTACAAATATCAGCGTAGACACAGATACGACATGGACTACATCAGATGTAACCATAAGCGGAATACCATTAACCTTCCAACTTGATGTTGACGATACTAATGAGATAGACGTTCAATTTACTGCAGGAAGTGAATCTAGTGGAGTATATTACGGAGAAATAGAATTAAATGCTGATGATGGTCAAGGAGCAACCGAATCAACAACAATACCAATTACGGTGGTTGTTATAAGCCCGGGACAAACTGCTCCGGAAGATGATGTCCTTGGCCCTATAATTACAAATATTTATCAAGATCCAGTACCGGCAACCAAACTTCAACCACTTGCAATATTTGTAACTGTAACTGATTCTATGACTGGAAATAATACGATTACTGATTGTGAGATCGATGCAGACAACACAGATAATTGGCAGAGTATGTTACCTGTAGATGGTGCATATGACCAAGTAACTGAAACTACGATATATAATTATACTGAAGGATTTGCCTTGGGCCCACATACAATAAGAGCACGATGTACTGATTTGGCTGATAATACTGGTGCCACTGCATATTATTATTTCAACGTAAGTGAAGCAGACCAACTCGGCCCAATAGTAATACAAATGGAACATAGCGAATATCCAACAACACTTTCAAATATCTCTGTTGGTGGAATTGCAACAGACACATATACTGGCAATAGCAATGTCCAGGGTTGCAATGTAAGAATAGATTCTGGTGCTTGGCATTTGGTTACGCCGGTGGATGGTCTATGGGATTCGCCAACTGAGAATTACACCTATAATGTTGGCCAATTGCCCGTAGGTTATCATACCGTCTATTATCAATGCACGGACTCGCTCGGTAATATTGGCGGGATATATGAGGATACATTTGGAATCGCAGATGTTGATTTGATGCTTGTAATTGATAGATCAGGATCCATGGCATGGAATGTTACTAATGCAGTAAATAGCAATACTGTTTCAGCATCAAGCACAGGATGGTCTTGGGTAAAGGATCTTGATGTATCTGAGAAAAACGGGGATACTGCAAACATAACCGTACGCCTCAGATCAACTAAATCTTATTGTACTACATTCTATAATGCAACGATAAATGGGGTACAAGTATCAACAGGAGATATGACAGGAACAACGTATGTCAATTTAATTGATACTATAAATATAACAAATTACGAACCTCCATATACAATCGATTTATGGCTTAGACGAGTTGGAAGTTCTTGTACATCTTATAATACTGTTTTTTCATTACAACAACTGCCGAGCAAGATGGACGCATCCAAAGAATCGGCAAAGGTATTCCTTGATGTTGCAGGCGAAGACATTCAAGCCGGATTGGTTTCGTTTAGTACGAGTGCAACTACTGATGAGAATCTTGCACTTATGGATGCTTCAAACCAATTGGCATTAAAAAATGCCATTGATGCACTTGTTCCGGATGGAAGTACTTGTCTGGAATGTGGACTCGAATATGCTGCCAATGAATTGGTTTCTGTTAGAGGAAGATCAGATGCCAATAAGGTCATAGTAATGCTCACAGACGGAGTAGGAAATGTAGGAGATTCTGTTGATGGGGCAGTCTATTGCAGAGACAGAAATATAACCGTATATACGATCGGTTTTGGTGATGATGTGGACGATACCGAACTTACAAATATAGCCCTACTTACACATGGAGATTATTACTTCGCACCAAATGCTGAAACACTTACATACATATTTTCGAATATTGGAAAGAATACTTGATAGAATCCTGTGATAAGTATGAAGGCCCAGAGTTCATCTGAATTTATGGTTATTTTATCAGCGCTGATGATGATATTCTTGATTGTATTCGCGGTGTATTTCGGTGGTAATATCAATTTATCGCAAATTCAGGATACTGTAGCCGTAACTCGGAATGCCCAGTCAGTAGCCGCAGTCATGAATTATGTTTATTTAGCAGGAGATGGTGCAAGTTATAATTTCACATTGGCAAATGTAAAAGATGAGGAGAACATCACCATATCAGATTATGCAGTAACATCCAAAAGGGAATACGTATCTTCAGGAGCATCATTGCTCAATGCGAATGTGAATATCAGCAAATTAGATAAACGAGACAATATAGTGACTAATAACCATGGTGAGATCGATATCGAATAACAATTATAAACTAAAAAATGCGAAAGATTCTATCGAACGTACGAAACTCGGAAATAGCAATTCAAAATTGGGTTGTAGATATTCCAAAGGACAGATATTAACTTTTGATTTTACAGTAGGGGTTTTTGTACTTGCATTTATCATGTTGTTATATATCCTGCTGTGGAATAATATTGCGCTTAGATGGAATTTAGTCAATGAACATACTAGAATGGAAACTAGCGCTTTTTTTGCAGCAGAATCAATACTTGCCACTCCTGGAGAACCAGAAAGTTGGGAGATGCTTTCGCATATAGATGGAAATGTAAGCGCAATTGGGCTGGCTAATGGACGTAATGAACTGAACCGTATGAAAATAGAAAAACTCGTAGCTGAGAACGCAACATCATATGGCACGATTAAAGCGAGATTAGGACTGCAACGTTATGAACTTGGAATAAGTATTACTGACATTTATGAAAACGAAGTATATTACGAGTTTGGAATATTTTCCACAGGAAGCCTCAGTAATTCATTAAATTTTAATCGATTTGGAATATTGGATGGTGAACCAGTAATTGTGCATATGGAGGTGTGGAAAGATGGGTAAAGGTTTTGCCATCACTCTCGACGCAATATTAGCAATGTCATTCTTCCTATTTGCGATTGTCATAATAATAAGTCAAACATACCAACCAAGAGCACCAGGAAATATCTACTTAAAACAATTAAATTTGGATATAGTAACAGTACTGGAAAAAACAGGTAGAATTGAGAGTGCATTAGATGGGAATATTAGTGCCGTTCAAGAGATTCTCGAGGCAACTCCAACTCTTGCTTGTATGGATATCTCAGTAATAGATGGTTCTGATGAAATCATAGTTAGTGCGATAAAAAGCAACTGTAATGAAACTTTTGGTCTAGACATACAAACTAGCGTAAGACCGGTAATTCATCAGAACGACATGTACGTCATTAAATCACGAGCGTGGTTCAGAAAAGAACCGGATTAGAAAATAAAAACAGAGGCATTGTCAGCCTCGGAAGGAAACTCAATGCGTGGATTTGTAATAACCATTTTGTCTGTAAGTCTTCTTGTGATGCTTATAGTGCTTGCCACGTCATTTCGAAATGCTCAGCTAAGTAATGAAAGAGCGATTATGGAACCATTACCGCTCATTTATGCGGCAGTTTTGTTTGATGATGTAGCTTATGAGTTGAATTCGATTGTTGGGCCGCAGATACAAATATATCAAAGAAATGACAGCACAACAATTACAATTATTGATACCCTCCATGGTTACAATCATTCTGCAGAAATATTTAGGTACGACACATTTCTTCGGGGAGAAGTAGCAAGTAGAACTGCAAGTAACATAACTACGAACTTCACCAATATGAGTGATGGAATGATAACTACATTCATAAATGAGGATTATATTTATACAAATAACCATAGTAGTAATGAATCGATTTTTACCAAATCAGAAGGCACTGGTGCTACGTCTTATGAAATAAATGTCACGATTACTGCAGTTAGATCTGATGTAATGCATATGGAATTTGATGAAGATGGCACGATGAATGTTACAATACAATATACTGATCTTAATGGAACCGATACTGAAGAAGGACAAGTCTTGCCAGATGCAGTAAATACAATGAGAATAGATTATGTAGGTGGAAGCAGCCTAACCATAACCATAGGTTCTGTAGACGGCAATAGTGGCTCATTGCGAATGAAATCTGAAGATATTAAAACAGAAACTTCCTGGGCAGTAATCCTACCGCAGATTAATGAAACTAAAAAGTTAGGATATGAATACGATGCTTATATAGGGTATACGCAGGGTAGGGTATCGAAACAAGGCAGAATTGGAAAATAAGCAAAAATACAAATAATCAACGCGGTGTGATTTTGGTTAATGTATCCCTAACTCGATCTAAACTAGCATCCCTTAATTGCCCACTTGGTTGTGATTCCAACCATCGCAAATAATCGCGAGTAAATTCAAACGACGGGAGAAGATACCTTGAATAGGCTGTGAATGTACGATATTTCAAACTCGGATTTGGAAAAGATGCAAATCTTTGTTCAAGCAAATCAATACACCCAGATGGATTTCCGCCTCGTATCATGCGTCTGCAATTTCTCTCCATTGCATAGGATAAACGATCTGGATGATAGATATCAGCAGGATCATAATCCCCTCTTACACCCAGAGGAATGTGATCAGTAAAATCTATCATGTTAACTAATTCAGATTCGGAATAGTATACCGTAAATGCCAATACCCAACGATCATCAAGACCTTCACGCCTTACTTCTTCCTGGATTATTCTGTGAAATTCCTGAAAACTTAGATTGGTGCTGTTTCTTATATCATTACGCATCACAGCCATATTTAGATCCGGCTGACGCGAATCAGAATCACTATTGATTATATAATCAAAACCATCATTACCCAGAAATTGATTGAGATGAGCATATCTTGATATAGATGAATTGTAAGACTGGAAACTTTGATAAATATCATACGCCCTCTGATGTTCGTTTCTTTCGTTAGCTGAAATAACGCGACCACCATGTGGAGCGTTGGTATTTTCTTGGGTATAAAATCCCATAAGTATTATTTGGTCAATAGGGCTAAGTGTTGAAATTCGTTCCATAGTCATCTCATATGTAGATGGATTGGATAACATGGCAACCAACACACGATTACGGGAATTGTCAGAATTGAATTCATCCAACCTCCCAAGCAAAAATCTTGCTCCTTCTTCTCCAGCAAACGCTATATTCCAATAGTTAATATACATGTTCAAATATGTTATATGATTACCATTAACACCACTACGAACATTGGCAAGCGAGGACATACCAGCAACAAATTCATCTTGCGATTGTTGGTTTGTAGGTAAATTCCTTAATATCTCACTGGCTTCTTCCATCACTTCTGTTCTTCGTGTTCGTGCTCTTTCTGCAATAAAAGAATACCTTCCACCAATTTCTTCCCTCTCTGCTTCTTGTGCTATTTTTTGATATAATTTTGAAAGATAGGATAATAAAAGAACTCGACTACCCAAACCAGAAGTTCCGCTGAAATTATAATTCCTTAGCCACACCTCAACATCGTCAGCATTGCGACTAAAATTTGACATGTTTGTTTCTATTTCATTTAACGCGATTCTTGGGTGAGGTTCCACTTCTTCAAGAGATTCCAATGGTTCTGTAAAATAGTATATTCCAGGCTCAAGATCATTCAGAGTTAGATGATCCTCAACTTCTTCTGTATGATCAAGATCAATCAAATCATTGACATCAAAACGATACCAACTTGGATGAATATATGGAGATGGTAAACGTTCACTATCACTATTTGTATGCATTCTATCAATATGTTCCTCATCAGGATTAAAAGAACGAATAGCAGAACCGCCAAACATAGGGGCACCGCCAGGAAATGTCCCTTCTTCTGAAGAATTTTCAACAGACTCAGTATCTTCAGAATTCGGAGGAGCAAGACTGTGCATTCTTGCATAATCATCAATAACACTGCTCGTAGAGTTCTGGCGGCCTCCTCCAAAAGCATAATCACCACCAACTAAATCATAAGATCTGCCGTCTTCAACAAATATGGGCGCAACATGTCCATAGCCACGCGAATTAGGCCTATAGCGACGAAAGAATATATTGTTTTCATATCCACCGACATCATAAACAAGCGATGCCACAAGATGAGAAATTTGTCCGCATGAACCGCCGTTTCTTAAGAGTGCTGTGGCCATGTCACTTCCATCACTATAGTATCTAAATTCTGAAAGAACACCCGGTATTGATTCTTGTAATGAATGGCCTGAATCAAGCGAACTTCTCAACTGATTTTGATAATTTGTATATATGGAACGTGCTCTTTGAATATCTAGTGTTTCGCCCCGTTCTCTTGCATCCAATTCGCCTGCTTTGATCAAAAAGTCACCCATCCTAAACTCTCCTCTGCGAAGCTGGGCGCGAGCGTCTATAATCAGCCGTTCTCTTTCATATTGGATTCTCAAGAAACTGGCAGCATCATTAATACGTGAGAGAGCAAATTCTGCAGCCCGTCTTACATAAGGATACGCTTCTTTTGATCCAAAATAGGTTGCAGGACAACCGACATGGATGGCAGTAGATAATGCTAATGCACCGGCAAATCGTCTGAATCGTGAACCCATATATAATATATGTCCAGATGTCCTTTTAAATGTTATATATAGTGGATTTAGATGTATAAATCGAATAGAAAATGTGTGGAAACAGGATATGAGATATACTGAACCAATTAAGTAATACTGATTTTGAATATCAGTACTTGCCTCGATGGTGTATAGGTCGAGCCATCTTGGAGTGCGCAGCACTCCGAGAGCTGGTGAATCATACGATTCACTGGGACTTTTTTATTTGGCTCGGGATATATTACACATTGGAGGATATGCCAATTATACTATGCCAAATTAACAATTCGACGCAATTATCCTCCGAAATTCATTAGCATACTACCAATCACCATATGTGAAAGGAAATAGAATACTACTGAAACTATAGCAAATACTGGAAAGTATTTTATACCATATAATGCATGGCCTTTCTGAATAAGACCTGACAATGCGGAGACTAAAAGACTTGTTAAAATCAATGTTCCTACCGCCATCATAGTCATTTCTGTAGGGGTTATCAATATTTTCCCGGAAAACATTGGAACTCCGCCAAGAGATTCTGCATCTAAACCACTACTATCTGGTTGAAATGTCAAAAACACAGTTACGAACAGAGTTGCAATGGAAAGTAGAAACGGCATGATAATTACAATAACAAAACCCAAAAATAGGGTATATGTCCTAGTAGCAGTAGTAAGTTCAGCACGCAAATCTTGGATATGTTGAGCTTCATCTGCATTTGCCCGCAAAAGTTTTGCAAGCTGCCCTCCAGATCGCATACCTTTTGCAAATAAAATAACAGTTCTTCTGAAAAGTTTTGAATCGAAATAATTGCCGAGTTCTATGAGTGCATCAACAAGTGAGGCAGTACCAGTTGCCTTGGCAGCTGCAAGATGTACCTCCTGATACAATGGACCAAATTTAGGTTTTGCTGAATGCACAAATGCATTGAATGGAGTCATCCCAGCCCTTAGATTTGAGGCAGCAAGCAACAGAAAATCCGGGAGTATTTTCTCAAGACTGCTGGCACGATCACTTATTATGAAATAAAGTCTTAGATAAAAAAGCAGAGCACAAAAAAACAGACCAAATAAAAACGTCCCGCAAGCGATCAGGATATTCTCAATAGTTGGATCTGGTTGATTGAGCATGAAAAAAATGAATACGAATACCAGACCAATGAATGCGGATAACATAAATCGTGTACCAAGCCATACCTTAGGATCATCACGTAATCCTGCAAATCGAAGTTTCTCCCCAAAATAAGCAATAGTTCGTTTTGGAAAAACACCTCCAACCCGTCTAAATGGTCTTTCAAGTAATATTTTTTGTTTTTTATTCCCTAAATTTTTCTCTAACGCAGTATTTTTTTGTTCTGGTTTTTTATCGGATTTAGAAACCGATGTCGATAGACCAGGTTTTAGTAATGATACTGATTTTGGAGGTATTACTGGTTTTTGTAGATTACTGGCTGACTTGGGAGTTATTTGTTTAATTTGCTTTGCTTGTTTCTTAGCCATATCAACCACCAAAAATTTCCGGCCTCGTGGAGCCCATATACCCGATCAGCGCGACCTGCATAATTGCTGAACCTAATACGAGCATAGAAACTGTTTCAATACTTACCCCTAAATCACTAAATGCAGAAAGCAGTACTAAGAAAGTTACTCCAAGCGATGGGACGACCGCAGCTGCAAACATATATATAAGCATAAGAAAGTTCAAATTTGAAGAGTAATTCTTTATTGTCCTATAAGTATTTGTTTCAACTGAATCCACGATACCAGAAAGTGCGCTTCCCATCGACGCACCAGATTCCAACGCATTAACCATCTGCCACACTGCTCTCTTAAGATATTCACTCTCGGTTTTGATTGCAAGTTGTCTCAATGCATCCTGCTCAGATACGCCACTTTCGATTTGTCTTACAACCCACTCAAAATCATTTGAAACATAACCATAATCAGAACTCGCAGAATTTTTAAGTGCCCAGAACAACGGAATACCGCTATTTACATCAAGCATTACCTCACGCAGTGCAAACAACAGATCTTTACTCTCGTTTGTTGCAACCTTAGTCAGTATGATTTTAGGATAGATAATATGCAGCATAAAAAACATGAGCCAAACTCCAAAACCAATTGCAATTGCCATCATTCCAGGATCTTCAATATTCTCATTAAGGCCCATGGCAAAAAATGCGATAGTTGAAAATAATATTGCGTAGATAATCGAAGAAAAAAACGAACCTACCACATACGATTCCAGATCTAGTTCAACACCTAATTTGCTGAGCGTACTTCCAAGTTTTGGGGAGATATGCGCCAATATTCTACCAAGTGCAGTAAATCGCCGCCCTAATCTTCTGACAGTACCTAATGGAAGCAACAATACGGGGATTCTTTCTTGTTTCCTCATCTCAGAACACCTTTGATGGCGGCAACCCTTTCTTTGCTGCATTTAGAATGGTGTCTGGATCTGAATAATAAACATTCATCACCATCCCAACTTCGTCAACCTTGTCTAGGTCATTCTTCACCATCCATTCAAGAATATTTGTTTTGTTTTTGATATCATCATTCAGTTCTTTTTCAGTCATACCAGTACGGAGATTCATCTCGTCCATATATCTGCTCGGTTTTTTCACCATTTCGAATGTATCGGTCCTTGCTTTCCAACCATAGATACGATTTAATTCTGGTTTGTCTATTCCTGGAATAACTTCAGAAAGTTCCAACGTTCTTCTTAGGTTTTTTCTACGATCACGATACTGAATCAATAGTAGATGAATATCCTCTACTTCAGATGCAGGAACTTCAATTGGAGGTTCGATCAATCTTTTTATTACTTGCGCACCTGTATCAGCATGCATTGTCGCATAAACACTGTGACCAGTATGCATAGCCTCAAAAAGCACTTCTGCTTCTTTCTTTCTTCTTATCTCACCCATGATGATACGATCAGGCCTCATTCTCAAGGCATTCACCACAAGATCAAGCATAGTAATCTCACCAAACCCTTCTGGATTTGGCGGTCGTGTTACCAATGGCACCCAATTCCATTGATATTTTGGAAGTGAAAGTTCTTGCGTATCTTCTATAGTTACCACTCTTTGGAACGGTTGAATCAATGCCAATAACCCATTCAATGCACTTGTTTTCCCGCTAGCCGTACCACCTGCGATTACAATATTCATTTCATATTGAATTGCTTGCCAAAGCATGGCCGCCATTTCAGCAGACATGGTATTGCGATCCTTTTTCAGATAGCTCACAACTGTCCAGGGGTTTCTTGCAAACAACCTCAATGTTATTGTATTACCATGGGCAGAAATCGGAAATAATGTTGCATTAGTACGGTCACCTGTCCTCAAACGTGCATCTAAAATCGGATTAAGAAGACTTATTTGCCTTCCGACTTTTCTTGCTATCTGGGCAGCATAATTTTCCGTTTCAAGTTCATTTTCCAAAGCAACATTGGTTTTGAGCCATCCTAGTTTGCGATGATAAACCAAGACAGGCAATTTTGATGAATTTATCACTATCTCTTCAAGTCGTTCATCGCTAATCAATGCCTCAAGATCTTTTAGTCCGAACATTTCATTTACCAGCATACCCACCAAAACTTGTGCGGTTTCTAAATCCTTGCCAAAATCAATTTTGATGATTTCCAGGATCACCTGGTTTCTTTTTTCCTGTGCTTCTTTATTGTCATCAGCCAAAGAAATTCTTTTTGACGATTCTATTTTCACATATTCGAGATACGCTCGGACATATGGACTTACCTGAGGCAATGTAATGTTGTAAACAGGCCGACGTTCGTCTTTTGAATAAGTAATTCTGACTTTTCCAAACATGTGATCGATCTTTAATTTAGTATCATATTCTTCAACAAGTTTTCCTTCTTCTTTCAGTTCCTTGGGTTTTGGCATCTCTACTTCCTTGATTGTTGCCCAAGGTTTTCGAATCATATCTGCAGGATAATGTGTCTCAGCAAGACCTGCCTTCTCCAGAATAAGAATTATTTTCTCAACAGTGCCCTCATTCCAACCAAGTTGTTTTGCAACTGCTTGGAAATTGATTTTTTTCTCGCTTTTTTTGATAATATCGGTCAATTGATCTATTTTTGTCTTAAGGAGCATAGTTCAACTTATCGTGTAATATTTAAATGCATAGTGCTGTCACCCGATTTGTCGGCTGATGAGGGTATTGCCATGTTCATAGTAAATACTGGCATTATAAGTATACCCTAATTCATTATTATATTCTATTGCAGGCAACTCTACGACCCAACTAGCAATAGCAGTACAGTTATATGATTTTATCCAAAGACTTCCATCATTTCCATTCTTTAATCCAATATCAACATATATGTAACTACCATCATCATATAATGCAGAAAACCTAGTTATACCTGAAGAAAATACCTTACCATCACTACTTTCAGTTCCATTATTATCCATATATCTCAAGGTAACATTCAAATCCCCGTCATCATCATAAGTAAAAGAAGTTATACTTTCTCTTGTTCTTGATACAGATATATTGATATAATATGCATTTGCACTCGTCTGTCCATCTGCAGTGAACAATAAATCGCTGTTGTTATAATCGCGAATATAAAAATAATCTCCATTAATTGTTAACTGTATTGTAGATGAATTTATATCAGAGAAATTGGCATCAATGATCGAATGTGTTTTGTTTGCTAGAGTTGTTTCAATAAAATCTTCATATGCTGAAAGAGCAGTGGGGCCATTGTTCGGAATGATATCAACAAAAAGAATACTTACGCTATTATTTAATTGTGTGATTGTGATATTTGGACCACATATTGAATTTACATCATGTGAAATGCTTTTGATTATGAATGAACCAGAAATAAGAGTTTGAGGCTCTGAAAATATTCGTTCCATACTCAGACGTCCATCATGAAGTGAACTGGCTAGCATAACTAAAATCATTATTAGTGATATAGTTACAAGCGTTATAGCAAAACCTTTCATGCTTCATTCCCTCCTATACCATGACTCTGCCTTTACAAGATACATTTGATTTTCATGTACAAATGGGATTGTGGCTACTTGTAAGGAATTTCCATATTCTCCACAACCCATCTTAGAGATTACCACAACTTGCTCATCATTAATATCGGATATTAATATCTGCATACACACCATATCGGGAGTATTATTACTAAGTAGTCTTCTTAGATTTGTACTATTTCCTTCAATTGCATCAGCAAACATATCTGTTTTTTCCATTATTGTCAATACATCAAAAGTATAGAATTTTAGATATGTTTCCTTAAGTGCATAAGACTGGAAGGTATAACTATAAAGGAGAATCGCTGCAATGAACATAAATGTAAGTGCAGTTATAGCATCTAATGTAACAACAAATGCCTTCACTTCCATACCTCCATATAAAACTTCGCAATACTGTCATTTACTAGTACCATCCTCTCAAACGAAACAACTTGGTTATCTATATTTGATGCAAAAATACCAAATGTATAGTACACTTCACTATTGTCTGAATTACTTATACGAATACCTAGATCATATTTTCCTAAACCTAATTTTCCTTTTATAAATTCATAAGAGGTATCGTTTTTGTCAACTAATTTTTGCATTTTGAAATGATTTATTTCATTTCTATCATTGACAATTCCGATAGCATTTATACTATCATCCATTTGTGGAAGTATTTCCCAATTTTTAGGTTCGCCTCCAGTTGTTACTAGTGCTTCTGCCGCAAGATGTGCACTTGTTTCCATCTGCCAATAAAGATCATAACTATTCCAACGAATTGCAAGATTATTCCAAATTAATATTGAAAAAAGTAAGATGAACGAAAGTAAAGCCATTGCTACAAGAAGATCCATACTCCAAATTTGACCTTTTCTATAATTCTTGTGAAAATAACTTCTTCCAACCATACATTGCACATCTTCTATTTTCTTATCTGGCGCAGACTTAAATTTTCCTTTTGCTGCGTCGGCAGTATGATTATGATTCTCGTGAAAGTAACTTCGATTCAGTTGCTTTATCTCAATGGAGTTTACTAATAGCGAAACAGAAAAGGTCTGTTTCGCTTGGATGCAACTTCCATCTGAGACCAGACATTCATCATTGTTCAATTGACATCACTCCATCATTGTTTGATATGTTCACATAACCATAATCAAATGTGAAATTATTTACATTACTATTAAGCAGGGGTGCTGAAGATGTTACGTGTGATGTACGATTTGACCTAATAGTTGCACCAAAAGTAGAAAGGTTTTCACGATCTATTTTTCCTGTTACTGTAAATACATAAGATGCACCATCACCTGCAAAGTATACATAATTGATCGCAATTGCAGTTGCATATGCATTGCGAGTAGTTTCAATACTATCTTGTGCTTGATATAAGTTTATTTTTTGGCCTTGGGCGATAAGATACATAATAAGCGTTACAAAGGCAATTACTGAAACCATAATAAGAAATTCCATAGACGTTTCAGCTTTCAGCATATCACCAGTTATGTTGAACCGCAGTTAGGATAATCGCCACTAT
>Ga0066650_10000412_pt1 | contig 14085 bp, 12 predicted proteins | sample CryGey092014_all_FD_59539 | JGI IMG/M metagenome (GOLD analysis project Ga0066650, IMG submission 59539) | Groundwater microbial communities from aquifer - Crystal Geyser CG23_combo_of_CG06-09_8/20/14_all | ecosystem: Environmental > Aquatic > Deep subsurface > Groundwater | place: USA: Utah...
GTGGGCATCTGCATCTTCTTTATTGATGTAATGCACGTCGTTGGTAGCAATAAGTTTTACTCCAAGTTTTTTTGATAAACGTATCAATGTTTCATTAACTATTTTTTGCTCTTCATGACCATGACGTTGAAGTTCAAGATAAAAGTCATCGCCAAAAATAGATTTGTATTTATTTATAACTACTTCTGCAACTGCTTCTCCTTTATTCAGAATTGCATCAGGCACTTCGCCTCCCAAACAAGCAGAACTCGCAATTAGTCCTTCGCTATATTTAGCAAGTATGTCCATATCAATACGAGGTTTATAATAAAACCCTTCCGTAAATGCTAAAGAGCTTAACTTGCAAAGATTTCTATATCCAACAAGGTTTTTAGCAAGTAAAATTAAATGATAACCACTTCGGTCTTCTTTTCCATTTTTCTCGAAACGCGTACCATCTGCAACATAAGTTTCGCAACCAATAATTGGTTTAATTCCTTGCTTGGTAGCTTTTTCATAAAACTCCATTGCCCCATACATATTCCCATGGTCTGTAATAGCAAGAGAATCCATTCCATATTCCTTTGCTTTGTTAATTAATACGGCAATATCGGCTGCACCATCTAAAATGGAATATTGTGTATGTACGTGTAAATGAGTGAAATCGGGCATAATAGTTTTATTATAAGTCAATCTATATTTAAAAAGGTAAAATTAATTAAATAGAATGAAAAGAAAATAAGATAATGAGAAAATTTGATAATGTAATCATTTGCCAATATGATAATTTGGTAATGTGATAATTAGCCCACAATCTGTTAAAATATTTAAGTATTAAATTTTAAGGTTCTTTATTTTAAGCATTCCAAAATTTAGGCACTGGTAAATTAAGTTAACTTAATGTTTTTGCATTTGTTTCACCATCTTTTTGGCAAGATTAGCCATACCCGAACTTGATTCGAATGAAATATTTTCAAGTACTGTAATAAATTCGTTTTTTAATTCTGGCTCTATAACACATATTTTAGTAAGTATCTCTATGCAATAATATCTAACAGCAACAGCTTCTTTAGGATTCATAAGCCATTCGAAACAAATATCTACCAACTCTCCAAGATTTGTGAATAGTTTTAAATCTACTGATTCTTTAAAAGTTTTAAGTATCCCTCTTTTTACTCCATCAATTTCAGATTTGGCAATCATTTTAATCAATTGATCGAGGTATGGAATTATTAATGTAGGATATTTTTCATTGCATAGAGAAATAACTCTTGCTGCACGCATAGAAACAGGATACTTTTCCGAAAAACACAGTTCAAGCAATGTTTTAAAATGTTCAAGATTATCACCCACAGCATCCACAACCTGGTCAGCAATGAGTCTGGAGCTATCAATGTTTAGTAAGGCTTTAAAATCGGGTTTATTTGGCATTAGTTAGATAAATAGTTGATTTGCTTAATGAACAAATTGAATATGATTTTTTTCAAAAATAAAACATTTTTTTCATTTCAATCGTTTTTAATGTTTCTTTCAATTTAGCTATGTTAAAATGCTGTCGCAATAGTATTCATAAAGGTTCTAAAGGTTTATATCCTTGAACACATAAACACAGAGTTTCGCTTATTACACGGAAATCTTTACAAAGTTTATTAATTTTCAAATTAGCACATTGGTATATTTGCAAATAAACATTTTTCTTTATTTATATGGGATTATATTTTCAAATTAACCTTTTTTGTATATTTAATAAAAATCACTAAATTTGTGCTTCCATATTATAAATAATCGTAATTCTATAAACAAATGAAAAAAACAATTTTACCCTTTCTATTGCTTTGTGTTCTTGCATTTTCGCTTCAGGCAGGACAAATAAAAAAAACGTATTCGATGAGCAACTACACTATAGATGCAAAAGGTACTTATCAAACCATTGGTTTCAGCAATGCTTTATTAAGCGGCAAATTAGGTGAACCCATGTTGCCCTATTATGCAGTATCACTATTGCTTAATCCTGGAGAAATAGCCGAATCTATCGAATTTATTGGAGAAAATGAAGTTATTATTCCTGGTAAGTTTAACATTTTTCCACAGCAAGGTTCGCAACCTATTTCTATTGGTAGTTCTGGCGTGTTTCAAAAAAACAATTTACTTTACAACACAGACGCATCCTACCCTTCTATCGCAACAGGACATCTATCCACCAATTTTATGAATGGCTATGGTATTGCCATGTCTGTTTTCACTCCTGTTAAATACAATCCTGTAACAGGAGCTATTACTTACTATCAAAAAGTAACAATTATTGTTAATACTAAAAAATCGGATGTTGCAGAAGAAGCTTTAAAAAACCTCAGCAGCAGAGAAGAAACCATATACGATGTAAAGCAATTGGTTCAAAATCCTGAAAATGTTAGTACCTATCCTCTTAAAGAGTCTAAAGATGTGAATTACGAATTACTTATTATTACTACCAATGCGTATCAAAATAGTTTTCAAAATTTAATCTTACTTTACCAACAAAGAGGGATAAGAACAAAGGTTACCACCACTGAAACTATTTATGCAATGGGAACAGGCAACGACAATCAGTCTAAAATACGTAATTATATAAAACAAGAATATCAAAGTTATAGCATACAATACGTTTTACTTGGCGGAGATATAGAATTAGTACCCTATAGAGGGTTCTATTGCCAAGTACAGTCTTCGTCGGTTTATACAGATTCCGACATACCCGCAGATTTATATTACTCAGCCCTCGATGGCACATGGAATACTGACAACGACAGCAAATGGGGTGAAATAGGAGAAGACGATTTATTACCCGAATTAAGTGTTGGGCGTATGCCATTTAGCAATGCTACTGAACTTTCGAATTTGCTCAACAAAACAATATCTTATCAGAATACACCGGTGTTAGGTGAACTACACAGAGTATTATTAGCTGGGGAATTGCTTGACGCTGCTACAAATACTTATGGCGAAAACTATTTAAGATTACTTATCGGACATCATACTGATAATGGATATACCACCACTGGAATTCCTTATTCTGCCACTTACAATGATACTTTATACGACCATATTTCTACTTGGTCGACTACACAATTGCTTACAAAAATAAACCAAGGCAGACCATTCATCCATCATTCCGGTCATGCAAACTCCGATTATGTAATGCGATTGTATAATAGCGATATTACCAATGCCAATTTTTATAATGTAAACGGTACTACTCACAATTATGAATTAGTTTATACTCATGGATGCATTTGTGGTTCTTTTGATGCAAACGATTGTATTGGTGAAAAAATGACTAATCTTACCAATTTTGCAGTTTCTTTTATTGGTAACTCTCGCTATGGATGGTTTAATGAGGGTTTTACAGAAGGTCCTTCTGCACATCTTCATCGTGAATTTGTCAATGCACTATATACTGACTCACTTTGTCACGTAGGTGAAGCTCACAAATGGTCAAAAACGAGAACTGCTCCTTGGGTAAATGCTCCAGGTCAATGGGAAGAAGGTGCTTTGCGCTGGTGTTTTTATGATAACAATGTATTGGGAGACCCAACCCTTGCCATTTGGACCAATGAGCCAATTACAATTGCTGTAAATTATCCGGCTTCAGTTGCAGTAAACATTACGAGCTTTAATGTAAATGTTACAAGAAGCGGCATACCCGCTAAAAACTTCAGATGCGCTTTGATTAAAAGCAATGTATTATATGGTTTAGGTGTTACTGATGCTTCAGGCAACGCACAAGTAAACATTTTGCAAACACTTCCAACAGGCACTGCGCAGTTATTGGTTTCTGGTTATAATTGCTTGCCCATTTCTTATAATATTGATTATACACCAGTAGGCATTTCAGAGATTACTAATACAGCCAATGTACTGATGGAAATATATCCAAATCCCGCATCTCAAGCTGCTACAATTAATTATTACCTTACTTCTGCTTCAGATGTTAAAATTTCGATTTATAATTCTTTGGGACAAATGATAGACCAAGTTGTTGAAATCAGTAATCAACTTCCTGGCAATTATAGTATAGCATACCAAGTTTCAGACTTATCGCAAGGTTTGTATTATTGCAAAATCGAAACAAATGGAAGATCACTCATTAAAAAGTTTGCTGTAACTAAATAAATTCTCAAATTACAAACAAATAAGGCTTTTCTAAACAATTGAAAAGCCTTATTTTATTGAATAATATTTTAAACCTAAAATCTAAACGCCATGAACCGAATATTGATGCACCTTCCACTTATTGCAATTATTTTCATTTTAAGTAGTTGTGGTGGTAATAATAAAACTAAAACGAGCAACGATTCTACTTCCACAAAACCAGTAGTTATTGAAGAAAAATTACCAGAAAATCCTTTGTTTTTAGAAGGTATTTATGCTACCTCCGTAAATATGCCCGAAAATAAATATAACACCGATAAATTATTTGATAATACCGATAATTATTGGGCAACAATGCCAGGAGCTGGTCCAGATGAAGGAATTATGCTCTATATTCCCAAAAATAAAGATTTAAGTAAATTAGAAATCAATTTCTCTAAAGATGCTTCTCTTGATAAAATTACAAAAATAGACTTATACATCAATGGAACTGATGTAAAAACACTAACAGCCTCCGACAATACATTTAGCAAATTCAAAGGAGCTGTTTCTTCAATTTTTTTAAGAGTTGTTAAAACAGATAATATTGAAACATCAAAACCTACACAAATAGATTATGTGCTAACTACTTCTACTAAAAGCTTTAAATCTAATAAATCTGTTGGAATTGACGAAATTCTTCTATATGATAAGTCTGGAAAGCAATATAGTATTTTGCCACCTAAAAAAGTAGATGGTAAAGTGTCTGCTTCATCAGTATTGGAGCCAGTTTCAGCTTACAATCCTGAGTTTCTTTTCGATTCTCGATTCGATTATGGCTGGGCGGAAGGCAATCAAAACAATGCTGGCGTTGGCGAAAGTCTTGAGTTTACTTTCAACGAAGCAGTGAATATTACGAAACTTAAGATATGGAATGGTTTTCAACGCTCCAAAAGCCATTTCGAATCTAATGCAAGGGTTAAAAAGTTTAGTTTTGGCATTAAAGGACAGACTTTAACTACTTATGAAATTAAGGACAAACAAGCACCACAAGAAATTGAACTTTCAAAAGCATTAACAGGAAAAGATTTTGTATTTAAAATTGAAGAAGTATTTGAAGGAAGTAAATACAAAGACTTGGTGATAAGCGAAATGCGTTTATTTGATGGAAAAAGATGGTTTATTCCTTCGCCTGTTGAAATAGAGAAAGAAAAGCAACAATTAATTGAAAAAGTAAAAGGTAGTATTCTGGAAAAGATGCTCGACAAATGGATTTTTGAAGAAATAATTGAAGAAGACTATTTAGTAACCAATCAATCGCTCATATTACGCAGCAACCAAAGTTTTGTTATTTGGAAGCAAGAAACCAACAAAGACACAGATGGTTTTGCTAATCAAACCGTAATGGATGGCAACTGGGACATTATTAGCATGGATAAAAACTCCGCTAAAATTAAGATATTTGGTAAACGCAAAATCTTAACTACAGGCTATGGAACCTACAAAGGAGTAGAAGAAGAAACAAATACTATTATTTTCAGCGATGTGCTAAGCATTTCTCCTAAATTAATTAAAGGGGATAAGTTTTTTGATTCTATTCAAAATTTCTTGATCAATTAAAAAAACAACAGAGGAACGAAAAACATAGAGAATTGCTGAGATAACTATTAGAATGCAAATTAAAAACTTCTTTCGCTATATTACTAGCTTTATTTGGGGCTATTCATTCGAAAAAATCTCTACTGAAGTTAATCCTACGCTCGAAGTATGCTATGTAAATGGCAAAACAATACTTAATGCAGCAAATGTTAATTATTCCTATGGTAGTTGTGAAGTTGCTTTTAATAAAATATTTAAGAAGCTCAATATAAAAGAAAAAAATATCAATAAGGTACTGATTCTTGGTTTTGGCGTAGGTTGCATTGCTCATTTATTAGAAAATGTATATCAAAAGGAAGCGAAAATAATAGGTATTGAAAAAGATGAGGTTATTATTGAACTTGGTGCAAAATATTTTAATACTTTAAAGTTTATAAATGTTTCCATTATTTGCGATGATGCCATTCATTATATAGAAGAAAACACCGAACAATTCGATTTAATTATAGTGGATTTATTTGTAGATTATGTAGTTCCTGAAAAATGTGAGCAAGAACAATTTTTAAATCACATTAAGCGAAGTTTGGCTTTAGAAGGATTGCTTGTTTTCAATAAATTGGAAATGAACATTCAAACAAATTCTACCTTAGAGGCATTAAAATCATCATTTAAGCAGGTAATGCCCGAATTTACTATTCATCAACTATACCAAGACGAACCAAATTATATGTTTGCTTATATAAATAGTTCATTAAGTGCCTAAAGCGAGCTAAAGTACTTAGCGTTTGATAAATAATAAAAAATGAAACAGAATCATTGAAACTACATTAAAATTTAAGTACTTTATTTAATCTAAAAAACTATGAATAAAGCAGAAAGATACAAGCGACTAATTGAATATTTCAGCAAGAATATGCCCAAGGCAGCCTCTGAACTGAACTATAACAATACTTACGAATTAATAGTAGCAGTAATTTTATCTGCTCAATGCACCGATAAACGAGTAAATATGATTACTCCCACTTTTTATAAAAACTTCCCAGTAGTTGAAGTATTGGCAAACTCTTCAGTTGAAGAAGTTTTTACTTATATTAAATCATGCTCATACCCAAATAGCAAAGCAGAGCATTTAGTAGGAATGGCAAAGATGTTGGTAGCAGATTACAAAGGCATTGTTCCATCAGAAGTAGATGAATTGTTAAATTTACCAGGAGTAGGACGCAAAACCGCCAATGTTATTGCATCGGTTGCTTTTAATAAGCCAGTTATGGCGGTTGATACTCATGTGTTTCGGGTGGCAGAACGAATTGGTTTAACTACCAATGCTAGCACTCCATTAGAAACTGAAAAGCAATTGGTTAAAAATTTTCCCAAAGATAAAATTGCAACTGCACACCATTGGCTTATTCTCCACGGAAGATATGTTTGTGTTGCCCGAAAACCAAAATGTAATGAATGTGGATTGACAGAAATATGTTTGTATTTCAACAAACCCAAAAAGTAAAAGAAATTTATTTTAATAGATTTTTTTTTAGTAATTATGAAACATAGAATTGTAATGAGGTTTGTCTTTCTTTTCCATATCTTATTCTTTATATACAGCATTTCTGTTACTAAAGGGTTTTCACAAAACAATGAAATCTCCTTCCTGTCAAGCTATAAACAAAAAGAAATACTCACTTATGCAGAAATAGATTCCGTTTTAAATACTTTTCAAAAAATATCCTATCAGCAATTAGATAAAGAATATCTGAAAACTACGTGTTACATTGGCAGACCTGATGAATACAAGGTCTCTAATAAATCATTTTATAAATTAATTGGTAAAGATGTTTTCAAAAACCTGGTAGGAAAATTTACGGTGAATGAATTTCTACCTAAAGACAAGCACTGGAAAGAAAACTACAATATTGCCGATAGTAATTATATTCAGTATTTTCTTATTGATGCAGAAGTATTGCATCGATTTTTAGACTTAATTTTATGGTTAAATAAATCAAACTACAATGTTAAAGCGATAAAAATTATGGATGGATATAGATATCCTGCATTTAATAGCGAAACAGGAGGTGCAAGTTATAGCCAACACTTATATGGCAAAGCAATTGATATTGAGATAGGAGACATCAATAACGACGGCATTGTTGATGAAAAAAATGATAAAAACATCATTATTGACTTATTGGACAAAAAAATCATAAAGAAAGCTGGAGGAATAGGACTATACTCAGGCACACAAATTGTTCATTTTGATACGCGCGGTAAATACGCTAGATGGGATGAACAGTAAAAAAAATAATCTATAAATAGCGAAAAAGAAGTATTAGTTTTTTTATTCTCCTTGTTTAAAAAACTGATTGGTAAAAAAAACTTGGTTTTTGTTTGTAGAATCACTAAAAATAAAGTAAGCTTCCATATCTGAATGAGTTCTTAGAAATTCTTTTGATTTATCCACACCCATAATCATAAAAGCAGTGGCATAAGCATCGGCAGTGGTGCAATCATTGGCAATAACACTTACGCTTAACAAAGAATGTTGAACAGGCGACCCAGTTTTAGGGTCAATTTCGTGCGAATATTTAATGCCATCTTTTATAAAAAATTTTCTATAGTTGCCCGAAGTGGAAATAGATTTGTTGTTTAGGCTCACTTTTTCTTGCACTACTTGTTCACTATTTTCGCTTTCTGCTGGTTTTTCGATGCCTACCACCCATTTTTCTTTATTGACTTTGTTTCCATTAACTCTAACCTCCCCTCCTATTTCAACAATAAAATCAATACAACTGTGCTTAAGCAAATATTCAGCCACTAAATCTACAGTGTATCCTTGTGCAATGGCATTAAAATCAATGGTTGTTTCAGAATATTTCTTTATAATCTTATTATTAACCAATGATAAGTTTTGATAACCAACATAAATTAATAAACTATCAATTTTCTCTTTATTAATATCCTGTTTTTTCTTAAAATGAAAACCCCAGGCTTTCACTAATTCGCCGACAGTTATATCAAAACAACCATTGGTAGCTTTAGAAACCTCCAAAGACTTATTAAATAATTGAATGAAATCATTATTTAAAACCACATTTTGATTACTATTCACTTTAGAAATAATAGAATTGGTATCGTAAGTAGATGCAGTATGATTTATATCTGCTAAAATAGAATCAATTCCTTGTTTTAACTTAATGCTATCGACTGAAGCATAAAATTTTATAGAAAAAGTACTTCCTTGGGTAAATCCTTTATAAACTATAAGTTTTTTTTCTTTAGCATTGCAAGCAAATAAGAATAATAATAATCCAAATATAATGATTTTAGTGCGTTTTAAATTTTTCATTAAGTATTAGATTTAGTATGATAGAATAGTTTTATTAACTGATGTTACGCATGCTTTAATATGAATATTATTAGGCACGACATTTATGTCGTGTTCAAAATACAACAAAAAGAAAACGGGCTTTAGCCCAAACCAAAAATTAATGTTTACCAATATTAAATCCATAGCGTTCAATAAATTTATCATATTCCTGTTGAAATGTAATCTTTTTATGATGCTTTCCTTGATTAGCAATGTAATGTCTGACCGCCTCTATTTTGTCGTCTTCAATTCCTATAGCCAAATATTCATCCTGCCATTCAAATTTTGTATTAATTAATTTATTCTGATTTATCCAATGTGATGATTCGCCTTTTAATAATTGTGTTATTTTCGATATGCTTATATCATCATTTAATGAAATAAGACAATGCACAAGGTCTGAATATCCATTTACAAAATCAATAAATATATTTTTTTTTCGTGCATTTTCAAGAATATGATTAAATACATTAAACCTAATATCTGTAGATAATAAAGATTCTCTGTTCTTAGTTGACCATACGTAGTGCACGTAAACTTTTATGAATGACATTTTATTTTATATGTTTGGGCTAAAGCCCGATTTCATATTCTTTCTTTTCAACGCCATAAATGGCGTTGCTAATTATTTTGCGTAACATCAGTTATTAATCTATTTCAATATTTTGTTTTTCTAATTTAAATATTATTTTTTTATCGAATTGAGCTCTTAAAAGGTAAATAATTAAATAATATAACACAAGAAAGGCAATAACAGAGATTCCCATCATTGGTTCGCTCATTTTATCATAATAACCAAATATTAAGATTGAAATCATAATAACAAAAGGAATAACATAAGCAAATAGAATAGCATAAGTTCCTATTTTCTCCTCCATCATTACATTTACCTTATCGCCAATTTTAAAAATTTGATGGTCTGATTTGACAGATATTATTTTCTCTTTCATTTCAGAAATAGAACATACTTTTTTTGATTTGCAGGCAGAACAGGCCGATTCGGAAACAATCATCACTTCAACAATGTCTTCGTTGATTTTTTGCACAATACCACTATGAGAAATAAAACTATTATTCATATTTAATAAAAATTATAAATGTATTTCCTTATTTTAAAAGATTCTAAATATTATTGGGTTGCTTAAGAAAACCACAAAAGTATTAATTTATTTACTTTACAGTTAATAAATGTTTATAAAAAAACTAATTTATGATTATATTTTTTTTACTTTTGCCGCAAAATGCAAAATAAGATTCTAACTAAATTTCTAAAACAATGATAGATATTTCAACAAAATATATGGGTTTACAACTCAAAAACCCAATTATTGTTGGTAGTTCAGGATTGACCAAATCAATTGAAAAAATTAAAGAATTTGAATCAAAAGGAGCTGCTGCAATCGTTTTAAAATCGCTCTTTGAAGAGCAAATATTGCACGATTCTAACCATTTGATTGATAGTTCAGAGATTTATCAAGATTATCCTGAAGCTACAGATTATATTCAAAATATGGTTAAAAGCAATTCTGTTGAAGAGTATCTTAAATTGATTAAAGAAGCAAAAAAAGAAGTCAAAATCCCCATTATTGCCAGCATAAATTGTATTACACCTAACGAATGGCTTACCATCGCTAAAGATATTGAAAAAGCAGGTGCGGATGGTTTAGAAATTAATATATTTTTCTTACCTCACGATTTTAAAACTTCGAGTGCCAACTACGAAAAATTATATTTTGATATTATCGAAAAGGTGAAAGCACAGGTTAAAATTCCCATTGCTTTAAAAATAGGATATTATTTTAGTGGTTTAGTGAACACTATACAAAAATTATCTTGGACTGGCATTAGTTCGTTGGTGTTATTTAATCGTTTTTTCACTACCGATATCAACTTGAATACAATGAAATTGCAAACAAGTAATATTTTAAGTTCTCCTAGCAAATTGGCAATACCACTTCGTTGGATTGCAATTCTTTCTGGAGATATAAAATGTGATATTTCTGCAACTACAGGAATTCATGATGCCGATGGGGTAATAAAACAATTGTTGGCTGGAGCAACTACCACTCAACTTTGTTCAACCATCTATCAAAATGGAGCTGACCAAATTCGCATTATTATAGAAGGATTAACCCAATGGATGGGAAAAAATAATTTTAAAACCATTGCCGATTTTAGGGGTAAATTTAGCATTAAGAAAAATGAGAACCCGAGCTTGTTCTTTAGAGGACAGTATATGAAAAGTTTATTTGAAAAAGAATAATTATATAAAAAACGATACACGTGAATACAACTATTTTATATGCAGTAATTACTTTAAGTTCCATAGGTATTTTATCGGCAATAATTCTTTTTTTTATTGCTCAAAAGTTTAAAGTAATTGAAGACCCAAGAATTGATGCAGTAGCCGAAGTTTTACCTGGCGCTAATTGTGGGGGATGTGGTTTTGCAGGTTGTAGAAACTTTGCAGAAAACATTGTTAAAAATGAATCCTTAGAAAATATGTTTTGCCCCGTTGGTGGCAATGACGTATCCAAGCTCATTGCTCCTATCATAGGGCAAGTTGCGGAAGAAAAAGAACCAATGATTGCAGTAATTAGATGCAATGGTTCTTTTGCCAATGCCCCTGCAAAAACTCAATACGATGGAGTAAAATCTTGTTTTTTTATTCATAACTTATATCCAGGCGATAATTCTTGCCCTTATAGTTGTCTTGGAGCAGGCGATTGCGTGGTGTCATGTAAGTTTGATGCCATTTATATTGACGAAAAAACAGGTCTTCCTGTTGTTGATGAAGAAAAATGCGTTGCCTGTGGAGCATGCGTAAAAGCTTGTCCTCGTAAAGTGATAGAATTACGCAAAAAAGGCAAGAAAAGCAGAAGAATTTTTGTTAGCTGTGTAAATAAAGAAAAAGGTGCTGTTTCTCGAAAAAATTGTAATGTTTCTTGCATTGGTTGCGGTAAATGCGTAAAAGAATGTAAATTTGAAGCCATTACTATAGAAAACAACCTAGCCTACATTGATTTTGAAAAATGTACTTTATGTAGAAAATGTGTGGCTGTTTGCCCACAAGCCTCTATTCTCGAATTGAATTTTCCCGAAAGAAAAACAAAAGAAACTTCCACAGAAGTGGTTGAAGAACAAAAATAAAAAATAAATAATTCAATAAATAAGCAATTATAGGAGGATACTTTTTGAAAACTTTTAAACTTGGCGGAGTACACCCCAAAGGAAACAAGATATCCAGCGATAAAGCAATTAAAGCAATAGGTTTGCCCAAAACGGCTACCATTTCATTAATTCAAAGTTTAGGTGCTCCACCTGAACCTGTTGTTGCTAAAGGTGATAAGGTAAAAGTAGGACAACTTATTGCCAAAGGGAATGCTTTTATATCATCAAACATACATGCTTCCGTTTCCGGAACGGTTTCAAAAATTGAAGATACTTTAGAAGCAAGCGGATACAGAAAAAAATGTATCGTTATTGATGTTGAAGGCGATGAATGGCTCGAAATAATTGATAAAAAACCTAATATCAAATTAGAAATCCAATTAAAAAAGGAAGAAATCATTGCTAAAATCAAAGAAGCTGGAATTGTTGGTTTAGGTGGTGCTACATTCCCAACGCAAGTTAAATTAATGATTCCCGAAGGCAAAAAAGCCGAATGTCTTATCATTAATGGTGTAGAATGCGAACCATATCTTACCTCCGACCACCGCATTATGCTCGAAAGAGGCGAAGAACTAATAGTGGGTGTTAGAATATTGATGAAAGCCATTGGTGTTGATAAAGCATTTATTGGAATTGAAAATAACAAAGCAGATGCCATTAAATACCTTTCTAAATTAGCTAAAAATAATTTAGGAATAACTGTTGTTCCACTTAAAGTTAAATATCCACAAGGTGGCGAAAAACAACTCATTAAAGCTATTACAAATCGTGAAGTTCCTTCTGGAAAATTGCCTATTGAAGTAGGTTGTGTCGTGCAAAATGTAGGTACAGCTATAGCAGTTTACGAAGCTGTTCAAAAAAACAAACCTCTTTTTGAAAGAGTGGTTACTGTTACAGGTAAATCAGTTAAAAACCCTTGCAATCTTTTGGCTCGAATAGGCACACCAATTTCTATGCTTATTGAAGAAGCCGGCGGTATCCCAGAAGATACACAAAAAGTGATCAATGGTGGACCTATGATGGGCAAATCTATTAATTCTATTGACATTTATGTTGTTAAAGGAATGTCTGGTCTGTTGATGATGCCAGAAAAAGAAAGTAAGAGAGTTACACCATCTAATTGCATCAGGTGTGCTCAATGTACTTTTATATGCCCAATGGGTTTAAATCCATATCTTATTTCTCAAATGACAGAAACACAAAATGAAGCAATGGCAGAAAAAGAAAGAGTAATGGATTGCATGGAATGCGGGTCTTGTTCCTATACCTGCCCAGCAGCAAGACCATTATTAGACAATATTAGAGTTGCAAAAAATAAAGTTGGACAAATAATCAGAACAAGAGCAAAATAAAAAATATGGCAAATTTATTAACAATTTCAGGTTCTCCTCACATTCAAAGTGATAATACTACTAAAAAAATTATGTGGGGAGTAGTTACTGCATTAGTTCCTACCATGTTGGTATCTTTTTGGTATTTTGGATTGAGTGCAATTATTCTAACCCTTACCTCTGTAGCTGCTTGTGTATTATTTGAATATTTAGTTACCAAATATTTATTAAAACAAGCTTCTACCATTACCGATGGTTCTGCTGTGATTACAGGTATTTTACTTGCATTAAATGTTCCAAGTAACTTACCAGTATGGATGCTTATTATTGGAGCTTTGGTTGCTATAGGCGTTGCAAAAATGACTTATGGTGGTCTCGGGAAAAATCCTTTTAATCCGGCTTTGGTTGGGCGTGTATTTATGCTCATCTCTTTCCCCGTAAATATGACTTCCTGGCCCCTACCAATGGTAAATAGAACAGTATTGGCGGATGCTATCACAGGACCTACCTCTTTAGGAATTATTAAAGAAGGAA
>Ga0066650_10000417_pt1 | contig 14054 bp, 9 predicted proteins | sample CryGey092014_all_FD_59539 | JGI IMG/M metagenome (GOLD analysis project Ga0066650, IMG submission 59539) | Groundwater microbial communities from aquifer - Crystal Geyser CG23_combo_of_CG06-09_8/20/14_all | ecosystem: Environmental > Aquatic > Deep subsurface > Groundwater | place: USA: Utah...
TGGAGTAATAGAAATTGCTTCATTTAGAAAATTTGAACAACATGAAATTGATTTTATAGAAAAAATTGGCGAAAGTATTGCTTCCGAAATATCTGGCGTTAAAGTGAATATGCGTACTTCTTATCTTTTAGAACAATCACAGCAACAGGCTGAAGAAATGAAAGCTCAAGAAGAAGAAATGCGTCAAAATATGGAAGAATTGAACGCTACTCAAGAAGAAATGTCAAGAAAAGAAGCTGAAGTAAGAGGTCAGTTTAATGCTATTGATAGAACAAACGCACTTGCTGAATTAAATTTGGATGGAACCATCCTTAGTGCAAATGAAAGCTTCTGCAAACTTTATGGATATCAAAAAGAAGAATTGATAGGAAAAAGCTACACTATGTTTTTTGAAAAGTTTTATAAGAATAGTGAAGAATATATCCTTATTTGGGATGCGATGAAAGCTGGTCGCTATTATGAAGGCGAATTTAAACAATATACTAAATTAAGAAACACTATCTATTCTAAATGTAGCTATAACCCTATTTTGAATATTGATGGCACTCCAAGCAAAGTATTACTTCTTTCTCTAGATACTACTCAGCAAAAAACACTAATGACAGAGTTGAAACAACAAGCTGAGGTGTTAAAATCACAAGAAGAAGAATTACGCCAAAATATGGAAGAATTAACTGCAACACAAGATGAAATTGTTAAGAAAGAAAGTGAAATTAGGGGCGTATTAAGCGCTATAGACAATTCTGTCGCTACAGTTGAGTTAGACCTCTCTGGAAACATAATGTTTGCCAATGATTTGTTTTTAAAATTAATTGATCTGGAAAGCAACAATATTCTTGATAAAAATTACAAAGAGTTCGTTTCTTCTGAGTATGCTAACAGTAAGGAATATAGCATATTTTGGAATAAATTAAAAAAAGGAGAGGTACAATCTGGAGAATTTCAACACCAATTTGGTAAAAAAGATTTTTGGTTTATTGAAGCCTTTACTCCAGTTAAAAATACTAAAGATGAAATTTATAAAATTATTTTATTAATTATAGATATTTCTGAAAGAAAAAAAGCAGAATCTGTTCAAAATGTGTTGTATTCTATTTTATCTGATGTTCATAACTGCAAAACACTGAATGAATTGTTTTCTACCATCCACTTAAATATTAGCAAAATCATTTATGCCCGAAATTTCTATATCGCATTGTTAGATAGTTCAACAGAAACAATTAGTTTCCCTTATTATGTTGATGAAAATTCTGATGTAGCCCCTGCCACCAGAAAATTTAAACGAGGCAATACCGAATATGTTTATCGTTCAGCACAACCTCAGTTGATTTCTGCTGAAAGATGGAATGAATTAACTTCTTTTGGCGAAGTACAACGATTAGGTACTCCTTCGGTTAGTTGGTTGGGTGTTCCTTTTATCAATAGCGATAATAAAGTCTTTGGCGTTATGGCTATTCAAAGCTATGACATCAATATTAAATACAATGAAAATGATAAAAACCTTTTTGTTTTTATTGCTGAACAAATTACCAAAACCATTGAACGAAAAAAATGGGAAGAAAATTTGAAAAATAATAAATAATTTTAACCAAAATCACCAATAAATACAACCTATTATGAAGAAAAAAATATTTCTGTTTTTTACAGTTTTATTGTTTTTTACACCTTTCGCAACTTTTTCGCAAGAAACCCATGATTCAATAAAATTAACTGAAAGAAACGATGCCTTTCTCAATTACGACAATTATCGGAGTTCTATAACCGATACAACCATAGACGTACTAAAAAAACTAGTAGAACTTCAAACTGATTTAATTATAACTGATAACTACATTATTCATAATTACATTTCAATAAACACAAAAAAAACAGACGATTTACAAAAAAAACTGCAAGCAGCCAAACTTGAAAAGGATTTGTTAAATAAAAAATATGAAGAAGCCAAGCAATGGTTGTTGTATGGATTAATTGTTGCAGGAGTATTTGTTTTGTCAACTATTCTCTTTATTATTTTATTTGCTTTAACCATTAATAAAAAGAAAAATGCAATTAATCAGCTTACAAAGATTGAAATTATAAAGGAAGAACAACTTAAAGAAATTAATAGTCTTAAAAAAGAAAGTGAAAAACAATCTTCTGACTCCAATAACGAAGTTAATAAAGCCAAAGAAAGATTAGAAAATGATTTTAAACTTCAACTCAATAAATACGAATTGCTCAATACAGAGAAAACACTATTAGCAGCCAAATTAAAAGAAAAAGAAAATGCTTTCAATGATTTAAATACAAAACAAAACGCAGTTTCTAACGAAAAAAATACAGAAACAACCCAATTAAAAGAAGAATATGAAAATAAAATTATAGCATTAAATAATGAAGTAGCACAATTGAAACAAGAAATGCTTTTGATTCAACAAAAAGAAAACGCTCCTTTACAAAATTTTGAATCCAATCAATTATTAGAAGAAAATAACCTACTAAAAACTGAGTTAAATCAGTGTAAAGATAAACTCAATAACGAAAATAAACAAAGAATAGAAATAGAAAACGAAATTAAACAATTGATTGAAGAAATAAAAGGAATAAGAAAATAATGATTAATCATTAATAACTGTCATTATGGAAAACAATGAAGACAATAAAATATCGAACTTTGATAATGCCAAATCTCTTATTCAAGAGCTAAAAAATCAATTGAATACCGAGAAAGAAAGATTTAACAAGTTTCGACAGGAAATATATCGCGAAAAAGACTTTAAAACAAGCAAGTTTTACACTTATTTTGGTCCCAGTTATTATTTAGACAGGCAAGCCGTAGTATTCAATATATACATTGCCCCTGCAGGCAACACCGTGGAGTTTTATAAAGAACACATTGCCAAAGTATTTCCTAAGATAAATTCAATAGAAACTCCTTTTGTGGCTGATTTGTTTGCTGAAACTTTGATGTTGGCTTTGAAAATGGATATTAATTTGTTTATTGGCAAATACTCTATTGGTAAAGATGGTGAAGAATATGTGATTGCCGTAGAATATTTGGAAGAGGATATGACATACAATACCATTGATGCAGTTAGTGAATGGTTTACTGCCATAAGTAATGACAAAACCTTTGATTTCAATGCAAAATTTATTCAGTTGCAAAACGATTTTGGAAAAACTTTATTCGGTGGACCCACCATCTATTCATTGATTGAAGCCGGTGTTAAACTAGATATACCCGTATTTTACTTGCCAGAAGAAAACCAATTTCAATGGGGTTACGGCAAGAAGCAATTGAGAGGAAGGTCAACCACCTTTAGCACAGATGGTATTAAAGACACCGAATTTACAATGTATAAAGATATGGTAGGTGAGTTTCTTGTAATGTGTGGCTTCCCCACTCCTACCGGAACTAATTGTTTTACCGAAGAAGATATTTTAAATGAAGCAAAAAAGCTCGGTTTTCCTGTTGTTATAAAACCAGTTGCTGGGCACAAAGGACAAGGTGTAACCACAGGTATCGAATCTGAAGAAGAAGTTATAAAAGCATTTAACAATATTGTGGCAGCCGCTAAAGCAGAAGGCGTAAATTTTGATGGTGCTTTAGTTCAACAACAGGTATATGGAACCGACCATCGTTTGCTTTCAGTGAATGGCAAATTTGTTGCTGCACTTGAACGAGTTCCTGCTTTTGTTGATGGAGATGGAATAAACAATATCGAAAAATTGATTGCTATTGAAAACAGTAAAGAAATTCGTATAGATAATGCCAGATCGCCTTTATGCAAAATAAAAATAGATGAGAATTTAATAGACTTTCTGAAATTACAAAACATATCGCTCGACTATATTCCCAAAGAAAATGAAAAGATTATATTAAGGAGAGTAGCAAACATTTCGGCAGGTGGAGTGTCTATCAATGTTACTAACAAAATACATCCTGTAAACGTGCAATTGGTAGAAGATATTGCCAGCTTTTTTGCTGTAAAATGCTTGGGTATTGATGTGCTTGCAGCTGACATTTCGAAACCATGGACGGAAGGCAATTTTGGCATCTTAGAAATCAATGCAGGTCCAGGAGTATTTATGCACCTTGCACCAGCTTATGGTGGTTCGGTGGATGTGCCTCAGTTTATTATGCAATCGCACTTCCCAAAACAAGGAAGCGGCAGAATTCCGATAATTGCTACCAACAAATCATCGAAATATTTTGCCAATCTGCTTTTATCTAAGTTAAAAGAAATAAAACCTGAGGTGTTTTTCTCTTCTTTGACCGAAGAAGGAGTGTTTTTTAATGACCGATTTTTTCACAACAATGCCGAACACGACCAGAATGTGAAAATAATTCTTCGAAACCCTAAAACAGAGTTTGCTTTATTTACACACACCCTCGATAATATATATGATTTTGGTCTATTTCATAGAGGAGCCGACATCGTTATTCTCGATAATCCAGAATTTGTGGAAACATCCACATTAAAAGAACAACTATTATTTGATGGTTTATTAATAAAAATAAACAAAAATAAGATAGAACTGCTTAAAGAAGACATATTACAAACGGAAACTTATTTTGAAACTCCGCAAGAAATGGATGACAAGCTCATTGATATGATAAATCCTTATTTAAGAGAGTTATTATATAAATATGAATAAATAATAACAACTTGTTGAGTAAATATAAAAATAAATTAAGTAGTTGCAGTAAATACAGAAACTAATGATACGCAATTATACTCAACTGTAAGCAAACCATCTTCTCTATTGTTAAAACATAATAAAGAATCTTTTATTGGGTAATCAAAATCGTCAATTGGTATAAATCCCGATTCTCTTAAACGGGTCATCCAATGTTTTGAAGTATCATGCTTTTCGTACCTTTGGTCTTCGTTGGTACTTAATATATTCTCAATTTCTCTACCAAAAAAAATATACTTTATCGCTTCTTCTTCTTCTTTCGATAATTGGGCAATATCAATCATTTCAAAAATAGTTCCAAACAATTGCCAACAACTAACCAAGCGGTCAGGTAAATAAGATACAAAATGGTCGGAATCTGGTTCAATTAAGGTAAATAATTGAGGTTTGCATTGTGCCAAATTTTTTAATACTTTGGTTCTACTTTCAATTGTTTGAAGGTGATGAAGCGTAAAACCAGAGGTAGCACCTGTTAAATCAGTTTTATCATTGGTAATTTCTTTCCAAAAACTACTCGGAAGTTTTTCCGCAAATTCACAAATAGGTATAAATTCAAATATCGTATGACTATTATATAATGCTGTAATTTCTTTAATATTCTTTTCTGCTTCAAAAAGAGAAGCTTGGTCAATATCTAATCCAATAATTTTAATTTTATCAAATTGTTTTCTATTCGTATACTTTGCTATTTCGCTTAATAACTGTTTTTCGAAATGCCCTTTTCCTATTCCTATATTAATGTGAGTAAATGAATGTGGTGCTTGAAGATAAAAATTCTTCATTTTTTGCAATGCCACATTTGTAGTTTCGGTAACACAAGGAACATTTCTAAGAACTGTATCAAATATATTAATCTGTTTCGATTCATTATATTTATAATCTAAAAACAAGTGATTAGTATCTTTGTTTGGATGAAGCAAAACCCTTTTGCAAATATCTGAAATAACGCTTTCGGGTTCAAATTTTAATAATATTTCTTCAGCCTTTTCTAATTGATTATTCGACAGATAATTTGCAGCTTGAATTAAAGAGGACGGACATAATTTCTTGTTCATAAGTTATAAAATTAATAAAATATACAATTAATATGATTTATTAATAATCAAATACAAATATAATCTAATTTTATTATTAATAATATTTTATTGAATAATAATATATTTTACTAAAACATCATTAAACACCTTGATATACATGTATTTAAAAATTTTACTTATAAATAACTATTAGAACAAATATATTATTAGTCTATATTTTTTTAAATAATAAGGATATATTTTTATTAATAATACACATTACTTCTATTTATTGTTATTTTATATTTTTATAAAAATAGCTACAATATAATATAAACGCAAAATAAAAAGTTCTCTTATGATAAACAATTTAATTAAGTAGCTAAAAGTTTAAATAAAAACGGATAATAATAATGTGGCATTTAATATGATTGAAAAACTAAAAGTATGTAAAATTAATCTTAATAAAAGCCCTATAAAAATTGCCAATCTTTTTACTGTTTAATATATAAGTAAAAAGAAAGGCTTTTATTTTTTGAATAAATCATTCTAACCTAATAAGAAATAATTATTCATTTATCCATTTTTTTGCATCGTTAATAGTTTGAAAATACCTAATAGCCAAAGCTGTTTTGGCTTCTCTATTAAAATTATCAACCGCTAACTGAGCAAAAGCATTTTTGGGAACAACAAATGCAATTTTAGATAAACCATACCTAATTAGTTTAGGATTTGCTTCTTTAGCAATCCAATCGGTATCTTCTTTTTTAACAACACCTAAAAGAACAGCATCACTAATAATGCTTTTAATTGTTTTTTTTTCTTGAAAAATTTCGATACTTTTATTGATTACTTCACGAAATTCTTTTGAATTAGAATACCCTTTCCAATGTTGAATAATACAATTCATATCTTCTATGTATTCAATGTCAGCGGCTTTTAAGTTTTTCATAATCATATTTTTAAATTTAATAATTAAAAAATTGTATAAATTCAAATTTTCAATTGTTTGTTTTTTTTAGACAAAGAAAATATTTAAAAATGCTCTATACTTTTAATAATACAATATTATTATATTTATTTAAATTTAAATAGCGTATAAATACCTGTTTTTAATAATAATATACGTAAGTATTTTTACGCATTAGTTTTTATAACTTTTGCTTTTGGAGTAGATATATTAAAATTTGTATGCTTGCTTATTATTAAACAAATGCGATTTATAATCATCTCGTTGATCAATATAATATACCTTAACAAATGTTACTGATTAATGTTTGATTAGTATTAATCATTTCCTAAACCCAAGTTGATTTAAATTATAACAATGACCGCAGCATATAGTTATAAAATTTCTAAGATGAAACAAAACACCTTAAATATCCGTACGAATATAATATATAAAATAAGCAAAAAAATTATAAAATGCCCATAAACAAAGTATATTATACAAAATAAATATTTATTGGATATTGCAAGTTTCCTTCAATGTAAAAATTAAAAAAAATAAACACTTGAAAAGTAAAATTATAATTATTAGTATATTTTTTATTTCTTTATTATTAATAAGATGTTCGAGCATTCGCGTTTTTCACATTGATAAAGATAGGATTCCTGAAAAAACACAAGGGAATTATTACGCATTGCCACAAACAGTTTTAATTGTCAACGTATCTGTAAAAAAAACAGATAAAATCAAAGGACCTTATGCCTCTTATGCTTCAAAATATTTAGGATTAACGAATGTGATAACACAAAATTCAACATCTTACGACATTAGCGAAATAACTATTAGCTCCTATGTTGAACCTGACCCAAATCAATACTATTTTATTAAAACTAAAGGGAAATTTCGCAATATTATTAATTATTTGGAATTTAATGAAGCAGGTTTAATCAATAGTATTAACGAACAAAACAACAGTAGCATTACAAATACTTCTTCTCTTGTAAAAGATGAAGGTAGCAATCAGCAAATAGAATTATTTGCTAAGCTTTCGGCTGAAAATAATCTGTATGAAAAGATAGATACTATTATTGAAAAAGTTAATCTAGACACCATTACTATTGAGAAAAAAATATTAAAGAAAACAATGGTGGAGAAATCAATGGAGCAAAAATCGAAAGATGCGGCAGATTTCCTGATGCAGCTCAAAGAAGCAAAATATCATTTATTAAATGGCTACAACGAAGTTAATTACACTAAAGAGAGCATTGAGTATATGAATACCCAACTTGACAAAATGGAAAATGAATACCTCACCTTATTTGCAGGATTGACTGTTACGCATAACCTTAAATATAGCTATACTTATATACCCGACGAAAATGAAATTTCTAGTCCTTTATTCAAATTCTCTGAAAAAAAAGGTATTATAGATATTTTTAATGAAAAAATTGCTGGAGATACCTTTTTAATAAATATATTTAGAAATTTTGAAATAGAAAAACTCTCTTATTATTTTGCTAATAAAGAAAAATTGTCAAGTTCACATGGAATTTATTACCGCATTCCACAATATTCTAAGGTAACAATTAGTCAAAACGAACAAAACTATGCAGATGTTAATTTATTGATTGCCCAATTTGGAATACTCACCAATTTACCAGCAAAGAAATATAAAGTTGAATTTTATCCCAATACTGGAGCTATTAAAAACATAACTGCTGATTAAATACATTCATACTAAAAAGACAATGAGTTATGACTGAGGATTTCTTACATTATATATGGCAGTTTAAGCGATTTAATGTCAAAAATCTACTTTCAACAGAGGGCTTTAAAATAAGTATTTCTAAAACTGGCGAAAGAAATACAGATGCTGGTCCAGATTTCTACAATGCACTTATCAATATTGGAGATACAAAATGGGCAGGAAATGTTGAAATACATATAAATGCATCAGATTGGTTACTTCATAATCATCAGCTCGACAAAGCTTATGATAATGTTATATTACACGTAGTATATAACAACGATAAACCTATATATAGGAACAATGGTGAACAAATACCAACCTTAGTCATTAATGGGCTTTATGATGAAGACATCTATAAGAAATATTTGAGCTTCCTAAGCAATAAACTATGGATACCTTGCTTGAATTTGTTTAAACAAGCTGATAAATTTATTATCAATACCTGGCTTTCACGATTATTTGCTGAAAGAGCCGAAAGAAAAGCGAATCAAATTATTCAAACACTAAATATTAATCAAAACAATATTGAAGAAGCATTCTATTATCAATTAGCTCGAAATTTTGGATTTGATGTGAATGCAGTCCCATTTGAAATGCTCGCAAAATCATTGCCTTTGTTAATTTTAGCAAAGCATAGACACGATTTATTTCAAATAGAAGCACTATTATTTGGACAAGCGGGCTTTTTAAATAAAACTTTCGTTGATGAATACCCTAACACTTTAAAAAAAGAATACAATTTCCTAAAAAAAAAATACTCCCTCACTCCTATTGACAATAGTCTTTGGAAGTTTTTACGATTGCGACCTTCCAATTTTCCAACTATTCGTATTGCGCAATTTGCAGAATTGATTCATAAATCAACTGGTTTGCTATCCAAAATAATTGAAAGCACTACGACTGAAGCCATTTTTAATCATTTTGAATTCAATTGTTCTGAATATTGGAAAAACCATTATACTTTCGATAAATCGACTATTAATAAAGAAAAAGTGTTTGGAGAAACTGCGAAATCACTAATTCTAATCAATACGATAGTTCCATTTCTTTTTGTATATGGAATACTGAAAAATGAAGAAATTTATAAAGAAAAAGCAATTGTTTTTATGGAAAACACAAGACCAGAGCAAAATACCATTATAAAAAAATGGATAGAAACTGGTATTGAAGTAAACAACGCTGCTCAAACGCAGGCATTAATTGAATTAAAGAAAAATTATTGCAATAGTTTTAAATGTCTCCAATGTAGCATTGGTAATCAGCTTTTAAAAAATTGAAAATAAGTTGTTACTTTATATGTTCATTTTAAATATGAAAAACAATGTTAGACAATAAAGTAAAAGCCAAACAACAACTTGTTTTTGCCATTGAAGAAAATGAGCATTTGGGAGTTATTATCAAGGCTTTTATTGTGGAACTTACAGCTAATGAACAATTCACTTATAACTTTAGACCTGTCAATCATAATACTATTAATGATTACCCAATTTCTTTATCTGATGCCGAATTTGATTCGCTAAAATTTATAGATGAATACAGTGATGATGCAATCGTGAAGAAATTTTCAAAAGAAAAGAAAAAAATTGCTGACTTTTATGCTCAATTATCCGAAGACCATTTTAAAAGGTTTGTTAGACCTTATGTTGAAAAAAGTATTTCAAAATGTATTGCGTTAATAATTTCATCCAGTATTCCATTATTCTGTAAAGGAAAACGAACCAACCCTATTCCCGACCAAGCAGTAGAAATTATAAAAAATCCTGCTGAAGTTGTTTTCAACTTTACAAAGCAACTAAACGAAACGCATTATTATCAAACCATTAAACTTAATAACGCTGAAATTTCATTAACAAACAAGCAGGCACTTTTGTTATGTGCACTACCATGCTGGCTTCTATTAGAAAACAAGCTTATATGTTTTCACGACAATGTTGACGGGATGAAATTATTACCATTTTTTAATAAATCACATATCGTTATCCCACAAAATACAGAAAATAAATATTATCAAACATTCGTTTTCAATACTATTAGACATTTTAATGTTAATGCAAATGGCTTTTCTATTGTTGAAGAACAACCTAAAATTAAAACAATTTTAAACATCGAGACCAACCTCCGTCACGAGCCAGTGCTGGTGTTGAGTTTCACTTATGGAAGTCAAAAGGTTTTATTTCATAATACAGAAAGCATATTACTAAGGCTTCAAACAGATAATAATCATTACAAATTCATTAAAATTAGAAGAAATGACGTATATGAAACTAAACAAAGAGATATATTAATTGAAAACAACTTAGTTTATCAGGAAGGTTCGGTTTTTGTGCTTTCAGAACAATTAAATTTAAATAAAAAATCAATCATTAACTATATAAACTGGATTAGTAGCAACATCGGTTTATTAAAAACCAATGAAATAGAAGTAAGTCAAAACAACATTGTTGAAAAATACCACATTGGAATACCCGAAAAACAAATAAACATCAGCAAAAATCAAGATTGGTTTGATATAGAGGTTATTATTAAGTTTGGCGACCTTCATTTTCCTTTTTCAAAATTAAAATACTACATATTAAATGACATTCCAGAGTTCGTTTTACCAAATGGCGAAATAGCAATCATTCCAGAAGAATGGTTTTCTAAAATAAAGAAGATAGCCAAATTTGCTATAGAAACTACCAATGGAATGAAATTAAAAAACCATCATTTTAGCTTGCTATTCCAATTAACAGATTACGATTTACTCGAAAAACTTCCTGAATTAAAAACATTTTTTAAAACAGATAAATTTCAAATACCTACTATTGATGAGAAATTGCTCTCTGTAATGAGAAATTATCAGAAAAAAGGAGTTGCTTGGCTTCATTTTCTTCAAAAACACAATTGGGGAGGCATTTTAGCCGACGATATGGGCTTGGGTAAAACAATTCAAGCCATTGCTTTGCTGCAAAGTAGTAAAATAGCCAATCTTAAATCAAAAGAAGAGATTAAAATGAACAAAAATCCCTATCAGGTTGGTTTATTTGATAAGCTCGAAGGCGTCTCTATCAATACGAAAATAACATTGCCTTCTTTAATAATAATGCCTCTTTCTCTGATTCACAATTGGGAAAACGAGATTAATAAGTTCTCACCCGATATGAAAATATACAAACATATTGGTAACAATAGAATTGATAATCCAGCTATTTTTAGCAGATATGATATTATTTTATCTACTTATGGAACCATTAGAAACGATATTGATTTTATTAACGATTTCAACTTCCACTATTTAATACTCGACGAAAGTCAACAAATAAAGAATCCTTTCTCAAAAAACTATGCAGCTATCAAACAAATCAATGCTTCACACAAATTAGTTTTAAGCGGAACACCAATAGAAAACAGTCTCAATGATTTATGGTCTCAATTTTCAATTATAAATCCAGGCTTGTTAGGGAGTTTGTCTTTTTTTAAAAATGAGTTCACCATTCCCATCGAGAAAAATAATGATGAAGCAAGTAGAGAAGCACTAAAAAGCATCATTAAACCATTTATACTTCGTAGAACTAAGGATGAAGTTGCAAAAGAGTTGCCACCTCTAACGGAAAAGTACCATTTTTGTGAAATGACAGAGGAGCAAAGAATGATTTATGAAATAAAAAAGTCAGAAATTCGTAACATTATCTTTGATAATATAGAAAATACAGGTATCGCTAAATCGAAATTTATTATATTAAGCGGTTTGATGAAGTTACGGTTATTAGCCATTCATCCAATATTGGTAACAAAAGACTATCTCTTTGATTCAGGAAAATTTCAGGAAGTATTACGTAATTTAGAAAACTTAAAAGCAGAAAATCACAAGGTGTTAATCTTTTCACCGTTTGTTAAACACTTAAGGCTATTCAGCAATTATTTCGACAAAGTATTTTACTCTTATTCATTTCTATCGGGCGATACAGACTACAATGGCAGAATTAATGCTATAAACAACTTTCAATTAAACCCCCACAATCAATTCTTTCTTATTTCAATAAAAGCAGGTGGAGTTGGACTAAATCTAACAGCAGCCGATTATGTTTTTGTGTTAGACCCTTGGTGGAATCCTGCAGTAGAAATGCAAGCAATAAACCGTGCCCACCGAATAGGTCAAAACAAAAAAGTATTAGCTTACAAATTCATCACAAAAGACACCATAGAAGAAAAAATAATAGCACTTCAACAAAAAAAACAAAAACTTGCATTTGATTTACTGAATAACAACAATCCATTTAGCAGTTTATCAAAACAAGAATTAGAAGATTTGTTTCAATAAAACAAAGATTTTCTAATGGATTGGGAAAACAAATCGGTTTTATCCATAGCACAGCTATAATTTACGTAAATAAAAAATAATATTTTTTTTTAAAAACATAGCTATAATACCAAATAATAATTACAGAAGAACTTAAATATAAGCTATATTATGAAAGTTACAGTCATATTGGTAATGTATAGGATGGACATATTAAACCGATTCTCACCAAAGAGAAACTTATGGTTCATAGGTGTTTTGTTTATTTTTCAATTTTCAGTTTCCCATTTTTCCAAGCCTTAAAAAAGGATGCCCAAGCAAAAGGGTTGAGTAGATTGTTTGGAGGCAATTGACCTGCATAGTATAATTTGCTTACTTTTTGATTCACAAAATTATTGTAATTCATATTGGCATCCATCGGGTAGTCTTCCCATTTATCTTTTAATTGGTTTATCATCACAAAATTTTTAATGGCTTTTTCGTAATTATCATCAGGAATTGTTATTTTCACAAAAGCTTTTTTGAACTGTTCGTAAGTTGCCCAAGGATATATTATAGCTTCTTTGAGATAAATAGTGTCGATTGTTAATATTTGAATTAGAGAATACCTGTTTTGTGAGAGTGTATCAGAGATTACGTAGTTTGAATTTTTGTATCCTAAGGCAGAAAAGACAATTTCATCTTTTTTTTTAACAACAATGGAGAAAAAACCAAAATAATCGCTCATTGTACTTCTGCCAGTAGATTTAATTGTAACATTTGCAAAAGGAACTGGTGTGAGGGTATCGCCAGAAACCAAAATGCCAGAGAGCTGAATAACATCATTTTTCGGGTTTTGGGCTTGTAAAAAAACACAAATATTCAATAATAACAAAGCCGTAAAAGTAAATAAGCATTTTTTCATAATATGAACCCTTCAAAATAAAAAGCGAATATACAAAAAAAACGCTGCCGCTAATAAATTAGCGGCAGCGAAAAAACAAAAATTATGAAAAACTAAACAATTATTTTATTTTAAAAAGCCTTTTTCAAAAGCTTCTTTAAGACATTCGCTAATTCCTTTTTTGTTAATATTTCTGAGGGCTGAAGTAGATACTTTTAAAGTAATCCAATCATTTTCTTCGGGAATAAAAAACTTTTTAATCTGCAAATTAGGATTAAATTTTCTTTTAGTTCTAGTGTTTGAATGCGATACAGAGTTTCCTCCTATTGCTTTTTTACCAGTTAAATCACAAATTCTTGACATTGTATCTTTTTTAAAAATTATTCAAAATCGAGGTGCAAAAGTATTTAAAAAATCTGAATTATCAAACTTTTTTTAATATAATACGCAATAATATTAAAAAATAATGTCATTTCAGTTAAGTCATTTACAAAGTT
>Ga0066650_10000423_pt1 | contig 13975 bp, 15 predicted proteins | sample CryGey092014_all_FD_59539 | JGI IMG/M metagenome (GOLD analysis project Ga0066650, IMG submission 59539) | Groundwater microbial communities from aquifer - Crystal Geyser CG23_combo_of_CG06-09_8/20/14_all | ecosystem: Environmental > Aquatic > Deep subsurface > Groundwater | place: USA: Utah...
TAACCTAAATTTGCTTAACCAAAAAGTTGCATTTGTGACTTGAATTCAGCTTTTATTAAAAGGGTTTTTTTCTATCAATTCATCATTGAGTAAATCATCAAACAATGATTTCAATATAATGATGTAATTATTAACCGTAGTATGGCTTTTACCTTCATTTCTCAGATATTCAATATATTTTAAAGCCTTCTCTTTATCGAATTGTTTCAATTCGATATTATTATAATGATTGTCAATCCATAGTTCAAAATTTTTAACCTTGCTTTCGTATGTAAATATAGTTTTTCTGCGTAAACTAATTTTTCTTTTATTAAAGTAATCTCTAATAAAAGTCATTAAATATATGAAATCGCTTTTTATTTCAATAGTTTCTTTCTCCTTTTGTTTAACAACAAAAGGATTAAAACCACTTAAAAGCTTATCAGTATATTCTTTTATTAATGCTCCGGCTATTTTGTATCTATCCGGTAAGTTATTTTGCTTATTAATAGCACCATAAACCTTGAATCTTTCAAGCTTATGAATGCTATCATTAAGAAAACTATAATAAACAAACCAGCGTTTGTTTAAATCTCCCACAGCATCAAAGAGCTGTGGCAGTTTAAATTTTATTTCTTTTTTTTGAGGCATTTTTTTTCATTATAACAACCCCCGTTGCAATGAAAAATTTTGTCTCTTTGTCTCTTTTTTATTTTTTTTCAAAATTAAAGTGTTAATTTTGAATCATTTATGAAGAGAGTGGAGAATAACGGAATCGAACCGTCGACCTTTTGACTGCCAGTCAAACGCTCTAGCCAACTGAGCTAATTCCCCTTTTTGTTTCGCAAATGTATAAATTATTTTGATAAATTTACACTTTTATTAAAAATTATGCAGAAACGACTATTTGTAGCTCTTAAAATTGAACCGAATAATACCTTCATTACCTTGTATAATAACTTAAAAGATTTATGGCAAGAACATACTATCAATTGGGTTCCCCTGAATAATATTCATCTTACACTCCATTTTTTTGGCGAAACAGACGAATCTTTAATTCCCTTAATTTCGGAGCAACTTAAAAAGGCGGTACACGATATTTCTACTTTTGAAATCAACATTTCTAGCTTTGGTGTTTTCGGAAGTAGTTATAAACCTCGTGTTATTTGGATAAAAATCAACCCAAATGAAAACATTAAAGTGCTTTCACAAAACATTTCTAATAACTTAAGCAAAATTGGTTATACCGCCGATCGTCAGAATTTTGTTCCCCACCTTACTATTGGAAGAATCAAATCTATTAACGACAAGCAGCTATTTCAGAAACAATTGGATGAGGTGAAATGTAAATTCATTCAACAAACTTCGCTCCACAAAATGTATTTGTTCGAAAGCATTCTGGGAAGTAAAGGAGCTAGTTATCATATTATTGAAACTTTCAATTTTAAAGACCATGAGCCTAAATCATTATTATAATTACATACTTTCGTTTCCAAATAAGTAATCCAAGTTGATATGAGAAATTTATATATATTCGCATAAAAATTGACTAGTATTCGCATTAAATAGAAACTTATGACATCATTTACTAAAATTCGCAAAAGTAAATTTCATTTAATACTTGAAATAATTCCATTAGTAATCATTGCGGCTGGTATAAAAACATTGATTCATTATGCAGATTGGGAAATTATTCCAAAAGAATTAACCAGTTTTTTTCCTAGCATACTTACTGGAATTATTTTTATTCTTGGTTTTCTTTTGGCAGGAGTGGTTTCCGATTATAAAGAAAGTGAAAAAATACCCAACGAAATGGCATCATCGCTTTATGTTATTTGGCGTGAAGCAAAAAGTACATTTCAAAATTTTCAGGCTAAAGAAGCCGCTAATTTAATGGATAAAATAAAAATGTTTATTCCTATGCTAAAGCATAACTTTTTTGTTAAAGTAGACCGAGAAATATTTAAGCTCCTTGATGCAATGTACGAAGACATTATTCCATTAGAAAAACATATTGCACCACCTACAGTAATAAGAATGAAAAATGAACAAGCAAATTTGCGAAAACTATTATCAAGAGTTGAAGTAATAAAAAAAACAGATTTTATTCCTTCTGTTTTTGTGAGTTTAAAAGCGATAAGCATTATTTTCCTTGCTGTTTATTGCTTGCTTACCGTTGAAACTTGGTGGGTTGGAGTATTGCTTATTTCTATTTTTACATTTGTAATATTTTCAATTGTTTTTCTCATTTCCGATATGGAAGACCCTTTCGAATATAATGAATCTGGCGAAAGCAATTCCGACGAAATTAGCCTTGATATTCTTAACCAATTAGCAAAAGATATTGAAACAAACGAATAGTAACATAAAAATATTTATAACTAAATAAGACCAAACAATCAAATGAAATATGGTATTTGCACTTTAGCTGTTATTCCTGTTAGAAAAGATGCTTCCGATAAAAGCGAAATGATTACCCAGCTTTTATTTGGCGATATTGTGGAATTGCTCGATAAATCGAACCAGTGGCTATATATAAGAATTGCTTATGATGATTATCAAGGTTGGATAGACATAAAACAAATTACAGAACTATCAGACGAGGAATATATTCAACTATCAACAGCTCCTTCGTTTAAAATTAGAGATTTAACGTTTCCAATTACAAAAAAAACGGATAATACAGAGGTTATTGCCCTAATGGGTAGCTCAATCCCATTTCAGAAAAACAATTCATTCATTGCAGGTGGTCAGCATTATTTAATAAATAATCAAACAACTGAAACTAAGCCATCTCTTATTGAAACAGCTTTAAAATATTTGAATTCGCCTTATTTATGGGGCGGCAAAACTCCTTTTGGTATCGATTGTTCTGGTTTTACACAAATAGTATTTAAATTGTGCGGCATCAAGCTTTGTAGAGATGCACACCAACAATCTGAACAAGGCAAAACCATTGATTTTATTTCAGAAGCACTTGCAGGTGATTTGGTTTTTTTTGATAACAATAAAGGGAACATCATTCATACAGGCATTCTGCTTGAAAAAAATCAAATTATTCACGCTTCAGGCTGTGTTAAAATCGATAGCATTGACCACGAGGGTATTTATAATGAATTAGAACAGCGATACACCCATAAGTTACGACTAATAAAAAGAATGATCTAAGAATACCATTTGATTTCAATCTTTGAAAATTAAATTGTTTAAAATCTATTGTGACAAATTGGCATATTTTTGCCAAATATTTTACCCTCCTATTATTAATAATGCTAATTTGTCGCAAAAGGCGAACAAAAATTGGTTTGGCACAAAATATGACAAGAAACGGATTATATAAAATTTTAATCTATTTGTTAAACAATAAAAATAATTAAAAACATGGCAAATTTAAACATCAAACCATTGGCAGACAGAGTGCTGGTTGAAGCAGCTGCTGCAGAACAAAAAACTTCGGGAGGCATTATTATACCTGACACAGCAAAAGAAAAACCACAAAAAGGAAAAGTTGTAGCCATTGGTACTGGTAAAAAAGACGAACCTATTACTGTTAAAGTAGGTGATAGTATTTTATATGGTAAATATGCTGGAACTGAGATTACCGTTGAAGGAAAAGAATATTTGATTATGCGTGAGTCCGACATTTACGCAATTATTTAATCACATTAATTTATTTTAAAACTTAAAAATATACAATATGTCAAAAACTATTATTTTCAATGTTGAAGCTCGAGACGGTCTAAAAAGAGGCGTTGATGCTTTGTCAAATGCAGTAAAAGTTACCTTAGGTCCTCAAGGACGTAATGTAATTATTGATAAAAAATACGGTTCACCTCATATCACTAAAGATGGTGTTTCTGTTGCCAAAGAAATAGAATTAAAAGACCCTATTGAAAACATGGGTGCTCAAATGGTTAAAGAAGTAGCTTCTAAAACCTCTGATGTTGCTGGTGATGGTACTACTACTGCAACAGTTTTAGCACAATCTATCATTACTACAGGTTTAAAAAATGTTACTGCTGGCGCAAATCCTATGGATTTGAAAAAAGGAATTGATAAAGCAGTGAATGCTGTTAAAGCTCAATTAAAAGCCCAATCTAAAGAAGTAGGAGATACTTCCGAAAAAATCGAACAAGTGGCTTCTATTTCTGCAAACAACGATTCTACAATTGGTAAATTTATTGCAGAAGCAATGCAAAAAGTTAAAAAAGAAGGCGTTATCACTATTGAAGAAGCAAAAGGAACTGAAACTTCTGTTAAAGTAGTTGAAGGTATGCAATTCGATAGAGGTTTCATCTCTCCTTATTTTGTAACCGACCCAGAAAAAATGGAAGTTGTTTACGAAAACCCTTATATTCTCCTTTACGACAAGAAAATATCTAATATGAAGGAATTTCTTCCAATATTAGAGAAAGCAGTACAATCTAGTCGTCCATTGTTAATCATTTCTGAAGAAGTGGAAGGCGAAGCTTTAGCAACTTTGGTTGTTAATAAGTTAAGAGGTTCATTAAAGATTGCAGCTGTAAAAGCTCCAGGATTTGGTGACAGAAGAAAAGAAATGCTTGAAGATATTGCAATATTAACAGGTGGAACAGTAATTTCAGAAGAAAAAGGTTTAAAATTAGAAGATGCTGAACTTTCTTCACTTGGACAAGCTGAAAAAATCACTATTGATAAAGAAAACACAACTATAGTTAGTGGTAAAGGCACCAAAGAAATCATTCAATCAAGAATAAGTCAACTTAAAAAGCAAATTGAAAAAACTACTTCTGATTATGATAAAGAAAAACTCCAAGAACGCTTAGCTAAATTAGCTGGTGGTGTTGCTGTTATCTATGTTGGTGCAATTAGTGAACTCGAAATGAAAGAAAAGAAAGACCGTTTCGATGACGCATTACATGCTACCCGTGCAGCTATTGAAGAAGGTATTGTACCTGGCGGTGGTGTTGCTTACATTCGTTGTATTCCTGCTTTAGATAAATTAAAAGGCGATAATGAAGACGAAAATACTGGTATTGCAATTATAAGAAGAGCTTTGGAAGAACCTATGCGTAAGATTGCTGAAAATGCAGGTGTTGAAGGCTCTATAGTTGTTCAAAAAGTAAAAGAAGGTAAAGATGATTATGGTTTCAATGCTCGTTCTGAAGTTTACGAAAACCTTTATAAATCGGGTGTTATCGACCCTACTAAAGTAACTCGCGTTGCTCTCGAAAATGCTGCCTCAATAGCTGGTATGTTACTAACAACTGAATGCGTTTTAGCAGATGAAAAAGAAGAAAATGCTGCTCCTATGAACCCAGGAATGGGCGGTATGGGTGGTATGGGCGGAATGATGTAAAATTCCCCTATATTATTTATAAAAAAACCTGCTAATGCAGGTTTTTTTATATTGATAAATATACAACTAAGAGAATGCTTGATAAATTCTTAATTTCCTAATTATTAAATAATTTATTTTATCAAACTGCTTGCTTTTTAAAATTAAAATGCTTATGTTTGATAAAATATTTTCAAAAGAAATTCAGATTATTTTTTGAAACCTTTTCTAATAAATCTCTTAATAATTTTACCCAATAAAGAATATGAATACGTTAGAACATACTATCACCGAAATACTACCAAAAGTAGGAACCGATATCCTTAAATTTGGAATGATCATCGAAAAATCCTTAAATATAATTGGTACACCCGATGAAACCACTAATTTAGATAATGATGGCGACAGCGTAAATACGGTGGTATGTAATTATTGGGAGAAAGGTTATTCGCTGTTCTTTGAAGGTGACGATAATCCTGTATTTACTTGTGCTGATATTGATAACCACAACGTCATTTTATTTGGAAAGAAAATATTTGAATTAAATAAAAAAGACATTATTGCACTAATGGCTTCCAATGGCTTCCAAAACCCTGAAACAGAAGAGGAAATATGGGGTGAAACCCGATTATCCTATCAAGATGCAGTGATTGATTTTTATTTTGAAAACGGAGAACTAAACTCTGTGAGTTGGGGTGCCGATATGGATGATAAAGGAGAGTATACTTTTCAAAGATAAAACATAAATTAAGCATTTCCATTTATTCGCTGAACTTTCTGCACTCCTTTAATTTTCTTTATATTGTTAATCAACTGATTCAAACGATTGGTGTCTTTTATGTATATTTTAAGGTCTCCTTCAAAAGTGCCATCATTGGTTTCTACTTTTATAGAACGGATGTTAAGATTTAGCTCGTCTGAAATTAGGCGTGTAATGTTGTTTATAATCCCCAATTCATCAATTCCCTTAATTTGAATGCCTGCCAAAAAAGCAATTGATTCTTTATCAGTCCATTTTGCTTTAATAATCCGATATGCATACTTAGACCTAAGCTGAACAGCATTTGGGCAATTAATACGATGAATTTTTATTCCTTCATTGATGGTTACAAAGCCAAATACATCATCTCCCGAAATGGGATTACAACATGTAGAAAGAGTATAATCCAGATTGTCCATGTTTTCCCCAATAACCAAGGTTTCTTTTTTGTTTATTTCCTCCTGTTCTTGTTTAATAATACTTTCTGGTTTTTCCTTAGGTGCCTTTGTGGTAATAAAACGTCTAGTTAGGTAACGTAGCCATTTCCCCTTTTCATTTTCTTGAGTAAAAGCTTTAATTTCTTTAATCCCAATCTTTCCATTAGCAACTTCATAATATAAATCAAGTGTATTGCTAATTTTATGAAAAGCCATTAATTTATTGATAGTAATGTTGTTAAAATCAAGTTTTACTTGTTTAAATTTTCTTTCTAATATAAGTTTCCCTTCATCTGCAATTTTTTTCTTATCTTCTTTAAGGGCGTTTTTTATTCTGTCTTTGGCTCTGGCAGTAATCACATAACCGAGCCAATCTTCTCTTGGAAATTGCTTGCTAGAGGTTATAATTTCTATTTGGTCTCCGCTTTTCAGTTTATGACTAAGGGGTACTAATTTTAAATTAACTTTTGCACCTATACAATTGTTTCCAACCTGTGAGTGAATGTTGTAAGCAAAATCAAGAGCAGTTGAGCCAATTGGCATGTTTTTCAATTCCCCTTTGGGGGTAAATACAAATACTTCTTCTGAAAAAAGGTTTAATTTAAAGTCATCTAAGAAATCTAAAGCATTAGAATCCATATTCTGAAGCATTTCTCTTATTTTTTTCAGCCATTCATCCAGTCCACTATCGCTTGAATTGGCATCTTTATATTTCCAATGAGCAGCATACCCTTTTTCTGCTATTTCATCCATTCGCTTAGAGCGTATCTGAACCTCAACCCATTTTCCCGCATTACTCATAACCGTGGTATGAAGAGATTCATAACCATTTCCTTTAGGAGTTGAAATCCAATCTCTCAATCTGTCAGGGTTTGGTCGATATATATCAGTAACTATTGAATATACACGCCAGCAATCCGCTTTTTCGGTTTCGTTTGGAACATCAATAACGATGCGAATAGCAAAAAGATCAAATACTTCTTCAAAAGGAATTTCCTTTTTCTTCATTTTATCCCAAATAGAGCGTATAGACTTCGTTCGGGCAAGTATTGTATATTTTATATCTTGTTCATTAATGGTTTTGCGTATAGGATATATAAAACGAGTAATAAAAGCAGCTCTTTCTGTTTCGCTGTCTCTTAATTTTTGAGAAATATTATTATAAATCTCAGGTTCTGTATATTTCATTGCAAGGTCTTCTAGCTCACTCTTAATGGCATAAAGTCCCAAACGATGTGCAAGTGGAGCATAGAGGTATATTGTTTCGGATGCAATTTCCAATTGCTTTTCTTTAGGCATAGACCCTAAAGTACGCATATTGTGAAGTCTGTCGGCAAGCTTTATTAGTATTACCCTTACATCATCTGAAAGGGTTAGCAACATTTTTCTAAAATTTTCTGCTTGAATAGAGATTGTTTGATCAAAAATTCCTGAAATCTTAGTAAGTCCATCAATAATTTTGGCTATTTTTTCGCCAAACATATTTGAAATATCAGTAAGGGTATAATCAGTATCCTCTACTACATCATGCAATAAAGCACATATAACAGAGGTAGCTCCCAACCCAATTTCTTTACTTGCTATATTTGCTACTGCAATTGGATGATAAATATAAGGTTCTCCACTTTTACGTCGCGTATCTTTATGCGCCTCAAGAGCCATATCAAATGCCTTGCGTATCATTTTTTTATCTTCCTTGCTATATTCAGCACGGCTAACCCTTAATAAACTCTTATACTTTAGTAAAATTTCTTTTTTTTCTTTTTCTGCATCAACTTCTACCATAATCAACATTTTTGAATAGCGTAAAATTATACTAAATAAATTGTTTTCACAAAGTTTATATTGATATAAATAGAAAAAAACTTATTTCCCTTTCTTTTGCGTTTTCAATTGAAGGATGAATTTTTTATTTACTTTTGCACCTGTTAAAATTACGCCCTAATTATATTTGATTTTTCTTTTTATTATATGTCATATTCCCCCGAATTTTCTGAACAAACGGTGTTGTATATTTTACTTGTTACCTATGTTGTAAGTGTTTTTATTCAATTAATTTATTATTGGTTTATTTTTGGTAAGCTTGCCTTTTATAAAAACGTAAAAACTCCAAATACCAAGCTTTTACCCGTTTCAATTATTATTTGTGCCCGAAACGAATCTGTAAATTTAAAAAAATATATACCTCTCATTCTCGAACAAGATTATCCTGAGTTTGAAGTATTGGTTGTAGATGATGATTCGGAAGACGAAACATATTATTTCTTAAAAGACTTATCAATAAAGTATCCTTATCTTACGATAATAAAAAAAAACAATGATATCAATTTTTTCAAAGGGAAAAAATTTGCTTTAGCACTTGGTATAAAATCTGCAAAATACGATACAATTTTATTGACCGATGCCGATTGTTATCCAAGTAGTAATCAGTGGTTGCGATTGATGCAGCAACCCTTAACCTCAAATACTGAAATTGTATTGGGATATGGAAACTATGAAAAACGGAAAGGTTTATTAAATCAACTGATTCGTTTTGATGCTTTGATGACTGCCATTTATTATCTCTCATTTGCATTAATAAAATTGCCATATATGGGAGTTGGTAGAAATCTTGCTTATACCAAATCGCTTTTTTTTAAAAATAAAGGGTTTGCTTCTCATTATAAAATTCAATCAGGAGATGATGATTTATTTATCAATCAATGTGCTGATAAAAAAAACACAGCTATTCAAATAGATACCAATAGTCATACAGTTTCTTTGCCCAAAACTTCATTTAAACAATGGTTTTTTCAAAAGAAAAGACATTACACTACTGGTAAATATTATAAATTTAAACATCAATTTTTACTTATATTAATGCCTTTAAGTCAATTTGCTTTTTATACCATATTAATTATTCTTTTAGCGTTATCATTTAAAGTGGAAATTGTTTTAGGTTTATTGTTTCTCAAAGTATTATCGAGAACATTTATTATAAAAAAATGTATAAATAAATTAAATGAAAAAAAAATATTCGTAATTTCGCTTTTTGTAGAACTGTTTTTTGTTATTTTTAACCCAATTTTTCACCTATCAAATATTATTCATAAGCAAAATAAATGGAAGAAATAGGCTCACATTTTACCGAGAAAGCATTACGAGATTATAAATTGGTTCGTATGGCTATGGAAACTGGTAACCAAAAAGCCTATGCAGAGCTAATGGGCTACTATAAGGATTCTATTTATTTTATGCTTCTAAAAATGACTAACAACCAAGACGATGCCGATGACCTTACTTTAGAAACATTCGGAAAAGCCTTTAAAAACTTACATCAATATACTCCCGATTTTGCATTTAGCACTTGGCTATTTAAAATAGCTTCTAATAATTGTATAGACTTTATTCGCAAAAAGAAAAAAAATACTTTTTCCATCGATGTCCCTATTGACGATAACTTTGGTAGCGACATAGCTCAGAATATACCGTGTAAAGGACTTGACCCAGAAGAAAAATTCATGAAAAAGCAAAAAATAAAGCTGATGCATGAACTTGTTGAAAAACTTAAACCCAAATACCGTACCCTTATTGAATTACGTTACTTTAAAGAATTTTCTTACGAAGAAATTGCTGCCGAATTAAATATGCCTTTGGGTACTGTTAAAGCTCAATTGTTTAGGGCAAGAGAATTTCTTTGTAACGTGCTTAAAGATGCTAAAGGAAATTTTTAATTTTACTTTAGCTGCTTTTCTTGTTTTTAAACACAAAAAAACCAATTGGGTTAAAGAAGACTATTAATAACAAATGCGAATAGACATCCTTACCATATTTCCCGAAATGTTTGAAAGCCCTTTTGGACATTCAATTGTTAAAAGAGCACAAAACAAAGGAATTGTTGAAATATTTATTCACAACATTAGAGACTATTCAACTACAAAAAACAAAAATGTGGATGATTATGCCTTTGGCGGAGGCGCTGGAATGGTGATGATGATTGAACCCATTGCTCTTTGCATAGAAAAATTAAAATCAGAAAGAGCTTACAATGAAATAATATATATGAGCCCCGATGGGGAACTCCTTAATCAAGCAATGGCTAATCATATTTCAACATTCGAGAACATCATTATTTTATGCGGTCATTACAAAGGAATTGACGAAAGAATTAGGGAAGCATATATCACTAAAGAAATTTCAATTGGAGATTATGTTTTGTCTGGTGGCGAACTTGCAGCTGCCGTTTTGTGCGATTCTATTATTCGTATTATTCCTGGCGTTTTAAATGATGAAACGTCTGCACTATCAGACTCTTTTCAAAATAATCTTTTATCTCCTCCTGTTTATACTCGTCCTGCTAATTATAAAGAAATGAAAGTGCCTGAAATATTATTATCAGGGAACGATAAAGAAATTCAAAAATGGAAAATGCAAAAAGCTTTAGAAAGAACAGCATTGCGAAGACCAAACCTAATGTCAGAGGAACAATAAATTAAGAAGCAAAATAAAAAGCCACCGATTCGGTTATTTAAAAAAATGTGTTCTTTCAAATATCGAATCAGTGGCAATTTCTTATTTATTTTTAGGATTATTGTTTTCTTTTATTTGCTTAAGTAAACTCTTTTTAAATTCTCGCTCTGCTTCATTCAATTTTGCTAACTTTTTAATAGGAAGCACTTCTTTGTATTTCAATAAATAAGTCTTTCGTATGTCAAGCATTTCTTGTGCTTGAACTATTTGTTGATTTACTAATGTTTCAGCTTCTGCATCGGTCATTTCATCCACCTTTTTGTTAATAATATTCCCTTTATGTTTGGCAATAAGCGTTTCTTTTGCAGATACATATTGATTGTAAACAGGCCAGAAGTTTTGTGCTTCGGTGGTTGATAAATCTAAGTATTTAGTAATAAATGCCACTTTTTGGGTTTCTATCATCTCTTTCTTTTTCTCGTAATTAGGACCTTTCTGCGAAAAAGCAAAATTGATACTTGTTACCACGATTAATGCTGCGGCTAACATTTTAATTGATTTCTTTTTAATCATTACTGTTTTCATAATCATTCGTTTTAAAGGTTAATAAATATAATCATTGTTATCTTCACTATCTTCTATTAAGTAATTAATAATATCATTACTATTTAGCTGAGAATTATCAATAGTATTAATTGGTTGTAATTCGATTTCCGAATTATTGGCAAGTGCATCAGTAAGTTCCGTTTCATCTATCTCTTCATTAACAATCAAGTCAGAGATTGTATCTTGTTCATTAAAAGAATAACTTGAGATGCCTTTCGTATTTGTGCTGCTATTGTTGATTTGCAATAAGAAATAAGCTCCTAAAACCAATAATACAAGGGTGAACGAATAGCGTAAAATATATTTTGGTTTAGCAAATGAAAATAAAATAGATTTTATCCAACTTTCTTTTGATGAATTAACACATTGCTGTTGAATTTTGGATGATAATTGCTCAAAGTATCTATCAGGAACCACAAACCCATTGTTTTTATTAATATTTGACAATAAAGGTGCTGTATTATCAATAATTTCGTTGGATGTATCGCTATTTATGTTGTTTTCTTTCATCATTACTGATTTTTAGTATTAGGACTAATTAATTTTGAAAAGGTTTAATGTTCGGTTAAATATTTTTCAATTTTTTTAACAGCAATATGATAAGAAGCTTTGAGGGCACCAATAGACGTTCCCAAAATTTCTTCCATGTCTTCATATTTCATATTGTCGTAATATTTCATATTAAAAACGATGCGTTGTTTCTGGGGTAAACAGAGAATTGCTTTTTGCAATTTCTTTTGAATTTCATCGCCACTAAAAAAATGAGTATCATCTATTTTATTAGAAAGCTCTTTTTCTACATTGATAAGAGGAATAAAAAATAATGACCTTTTTTGTTTTAAAAATGTGATAGATTCGTTAGTGGCAATGCGGTAAATCCAAGTGTATAGTTTAGATTCGTTTCTAAAATCGCTAATATTACGCCAAATTTTAATAAATGTGTTTTGAACCACATCATTGGCGTCATCGTGGTCGATTACAATTCGCCGAACGTGCCAATATATCTGCTTTTGAAATTTATTTACCAACAAATTAAAGGCATAATTGGGATTGCTATTAAATAAATCGAGTATTTCTTTATCAGATAGTTCAGACATAAATTTTTGCTAAATTTGTGATGCCGTAAAAGTAAAATATTTTTGCTACTTCAAATAACTATAATTTTATAAATAAAATAAGCAAATTGAGTGCAAAAAAAAGGACTAATTTTGTTTTCTTATTAATTGAAGTTGATTTAAAAAAACATTAAAACGAATAAATGAAACAAATTACTTTTTTATCTTTAATATGTCTATTAACAACCTTATGCTTTGGGCAACGAACATTTATATTAAACAAAGGCTCAGAAAACTATTCGGCAGTAATAACAGTTGAAAACTGCCTCGATGGCACTTGCGAAGGAAAAGGAACCATCGAACTTATTAATAAAAAATCAAATCTACCATTTCAAACATTAGCTACTGAAGATTTATATTTTTATATTGATTCTACACAGAGTTTAACGGTTAATATTATTGAACTCTATGGCGAACAAAGTCCATTCATATTTGATGATTTCAATTTTGATGGTGCTGAAGATCTTGCCATTCGAAACGGAAACAACAGCAGTTATGGCGGACCTTCTTATGATATTTATGTGTATAATAGTATAAACAAAAAATTTGAGTTAAGTGAAGAACTTACAACATTGGCAGTTGAAAATCTGGGGATGTTCCAAACAGACCACAAAAGGAAAAGAATTATTACCTATGGTAAATCTGGCTGTTGTTGGCACATTTACACCGAATATGAAGTTATTTCTCAAATAGGATTGGTAAAAGTTTATGAAGTAGAAGAAGATGCCCAATTAGGAGATTTTGTAACTGTTACAACCCGTATTTTGAAAAATAATAAATGGAAAAGTAGTGCTAAACAATATAAAACTAGCGAGTATTACAAATAACAGGAATTATTCTAAATTATAGATTTAATGAATTATATAGGATCTAAAAAATCTTTGCTTGCGTTTATTGAACAATCTATTTATCAGGTTGTTGCTCAAAAGAAATTTACTTTTCTTGATTTATTTGCGGGTACTGGAATAGTGGGGCAACACTTTAAAAAACTAGGTCATACAATTATTGCAAATGACCTACAATATTATAGTTACGTACTAAATAAAAATTATATTGGAAATCATCAAATATTGAAATTTAACAATTTAATCAATGAAATTGAAGTATTTAAAAATAAGAACATTGAAAATAGGGCAAGACTGGTCTGTGATTTTTTAGACAATATTAATGGTATTGAAGGTTTTATATATAAAAATTATTGTTTAGGTGCTACTGCCAACAAAGCATTTGAAAGGCAATATTTTTCTGATGCAAATGGAAAGAAAGCAGATGCCATAAGAACTAAAATTGAAGAATGGAAAGTAAAAGAACT
>Ga0066650_10000425_pt1 | contig 13959 bp, 26 predicted proteins | sample CryGey092014_all_FD_59539 | JGI IMG/M metagenome (GOLD analysis project Ga0066650, IMG submission 59539) | Groundwater microbial communities from aquifer - Crystal Geyser CG23_combo_of_CG06-09_8/20/14_all | ecosystem: Environmental > Aquatic > Deep subsurface > Groundwater | place: USA: Utah...
TGGGTGTAAAAAGCGCTTTGATTGTCATTAATAAAAATGACGAGAATTTAAAGAAGTCATTAAATAATATACCAAAGGTTAAGCTCTTAGAGAGTAATAGCCTAAATATAGTTGATATATTAAGTTACGATCATTTGGTTATGACCAAAGATGCATTAACAAATGTACAGGAGATTCTTAAGCCGTGAAGAAATATCAAGTGTTAAAAGGACCAATTATTACTGAAAAAAGCTCGGGTGTTCAGGCTAATGCCAACCAATATTTTTTCAAAGTAGATCCACGCGCAACTAAGTATGACATTAGAGATGCTGTAGAGGAGATATTTAAAGTTAAAGTTGTTGGTGTTAGGACAATGAGCGTGATGGGTAAAAGGAAACGTGTTGGGAAAAGCATTGGCGTTACTTCGAGTTGGAAGAAGGCGATGGTTTCCCTGAAAGAAGGGGATCGAATAGAATTTTTGGAAGGCAAATAAATGGGTATTAAAAATTTCAAACCAGATACTGCAGGTAGAAGAGGAATGTCTAGGCTGGATTTTTCTGAAATTACAGAAAAGAAGCCGGAGAAATCTTTAGTAGAGCATGTTGCCAAAACAGCGGGCAGGAATTGTTATGGTAGAATAACAATGAGACACCGCGGTGGAGGTAATAAGAAAAAATACCGTATTGTTGATTTCAAGAGAGATAAAACCGGAATACCTGCCAAGGTTGTAACAATTGAGTATGATCCAAATAGATCTGCTAATATAGCTTTGTTAAATTATGCTGATGGAGAGAAAAGCTACATATTAGCACCGGTTGGTTTAAAAGTAGGACAAACTATATTATCAGCTAGCAATGCAGATATTATTCCGGGTAATGCGTTACAATTAAAAGATATTCCAATTGGAACATCTATTCATAATATCGAAATATTGCCGGGTGGTGGTGCAAAAATAGCAAGAGGCGCAGGGGTAACTGCACAGCTAATGGCGCGAGAAGGTTTATATGCCCATGTTAAACTTCCATCAGGTGAAATTAGAATTTTGCATACTGATTGTAGAGCAACAATTGGTCAGGTTGGCAATGTTGATCATGGTAATGTTGAAATTGGCAAGGCAGGAAGAAATCGCTGGATGGGCTGGCGTCCTTATGTTCGCGGTACAGCAATGAATCCGGTTGATCATCCGCATGGTGGTGGTGAAGGAAAAACCAAGGGAGGAAGACATCCGGTTTCACCATGGGGTTGGTGTACTAAGGGAAGAAAAACAAGAAAAAATGCGCGTACACAGCATTCTATAGTGTCACGTCGCAAAAAATAATTAAATTTGGAATCAAAATTATATTGGGGTTATATATATGGCGCGTTCGATAAAAAAAGGTCCGTTTATTGATGATCATCTGTTAAAAAAGATAAGAGTAGCTCAGGAGTCTTCTAATAAACAGATGATTAAAACATGGTCAAGACGTTCAACTATTATACCGGATATGGTTGGCTTAACGGTCGCTGTCCATAATGGTAGAAAATTTGTTCCGGTTTTTCTAACAGAATACATGGTTGGACATAAATTGGGTGAGTTCGCGCCAACAAGAACGTTTCGTGGTCATTCAGGAGATCGCAAAACAAAAGTGGAGTAGGAGGCATAGATGGCTGCAGTAGCTAAAATAAAGCATATAAGAATGACTCCGCGCAAGATGAGGGTGGTTGCTAATCAGATTCGTGGCAAAGAGATTCAGAAAGCAATAGATTACCTTCAGTTTTGTAAAAGGCGCGCTGCAGGACCTATTCTTAAGCTGGTGAAATCGGCAGTTGCTAATGCAACTCATAAAGGTGATGTTGATATTGACAACCTTTATATAAAAAAACTTACTGTCGATGATGGGCCAACAATGCGCAGGTGGTTGCCTCGTGCGCGTGGTATAGCAACAAAAATACTCAAACGTACAAGTCATGTAACGGTTGAGTTAGGAGAAAAATAGAAGTTATAATTAGCTTGGAGGCTTTACGTGGGACAGAAAACACATCCAATAGGATATAGGCTCGGAATAACAAAAACATGGCCTTCAAACTGGTATGCATCTAAAAGAAAATATGCAAAGCAGATTCATGAGGATGAAGCAATTCGTAAGGAGCTTAAACAGAAACTATATAGCGCCGGAGTTTCCAGAATAGAAATAGAGAGACCAGCAGGTAAAATAATAATAAGTGTTTATGTTGCAAGACCGGGCTTGGCTATTGGGAAAAAAGGTTCTGGAATAGATGCTTTGAGGGGTGAACTTAAAAAAGGCAGAGAAGAGGTTATTGAATTAAATATTAAAGAAATTAGAAAAGCTGAATTAGATGCGCAGTTAGTAGCTGAAAATGTTGCTTTACAATTAGAGAGAAGAGTAGCTTTTAGGCGTGCGATGAAGAAAGCTGTTCAGTCTGTATTAAAGTTGGGAGCAGAAGGGATTCGTATTCAGTGCTCAGGTCGTCTAGGTGGTGCAGAGCTTGCACGTTGTGAATGGTATCGTGAAGGAAGGGTTCCATTGCATACTTTAAGAGCTGATATAGATTATGGATTTGCAGAATCAATGACAACATATGGTAAGATTGGTGTGAAAACCTGGATTTATAAAGGCGAAATTATTTAAGAGCGTGAATGTGTACGCGTAATGCATAACAAAAGCGCAATACGCTATGCCAAATACGCATTTTAGGATTTGATATGCTTCAACCAGCAAAAACTAAATATAGAAAGCAGCAAAAAGGCAGGGTTCGTGGAGTAACTTATCGTGGCTGTAATCTTTCCTTTGGCGATTATGGTTTACAGGCCATTGAACACGGATGGGTAACAGCCAGACAAATTGAAGCAGGCAGAATGGCTATGACTCATGCGACAAAACGCGGTGGTAAACTTTGGATAAGAATTTTTCCTGATAAGCCTCTTTCAAAGAAACCTACTGAAACTAGAATGGGACGAGGCAAAGGAGCTCCTGAAATTTGGGTTTCTTGTGTTAAAAGAGGTCGAATGTTGTATGAGATTCAGGGTGTAGATAGGGTAACAGCTTTGAAATCCTTAAGGCTTGCATCTCATAAGATGCCAGTTAAAACAGTCATTATAGAGCGGGGGGTGGATCGTGAAGCCCGTTGAGATTAAAGAAAAAACATTAAACGAGTTAGTATCTTTAGAGAAAAAAATAAGCGAAGAGCTTTTTCAGCTAAAGTTTAAGTTAAGCACTGGTCAACTGAAACAAATTTCAGATGTTTCAAAAAAGAAACAAAGCTTGGCCAGAGTAAAAACTTTTATCAGGCAAAAAGAACTAGCACAGAACAAATAATTATTAGATGGGAATTGCAATGAAGGAACAAAAGAACAAAAAAATGAAAGTTGGTGTTGTTGTATCTAGCGCAATGGATAAAACAGTAGTTGTGCTAGTTGAAAGAACAGTGCAACATCCGGTATTTAAAAAATATGTGCGCAAAAAAAGAAAATTTATGGCACATGATGAAAAGAATGAGTGTAAACAGGGTGACAAAGTTGAAATTATGGAATGCCGCCCTTTATCAAAGCATAAATGCTGGTGTGTTAAAAATATATTAAAGAAAAGTGAACTTATGAGTGAGCTTTCAGAAGAAGTTCTGAATGTAGAAGTAGTGGCAGATAATCAAGGCTAAAACGTGAGACGTAAAGCATAAGACGTGAGTCTCTCGCTAGATTCACGAATTGCGCTAAAATAGTTCACGGAAATTTGGAGTGAGTAATGATTCAGCAACAGACAGAATTAAATGTAGCTGACAATTCAGGTGCTAAACTAATAATGTGTATAAAAGTTTTGGGTGGCACCAGAAGACGCTATGCAACAATCGGGGATATTATTGTTGTTTCAATTAAAGAAGCTTCTCCTGGATCAAAAGTTAAAAAGGGTGATGTTAAGAAGGCTGTTATTGTCAGAACCAAAAAAGAGATTAAAAGAGCTGATGGTTCAGCTATAAGATTTGATGGAAATTCAGCTGTTTTGATTAATGATGCTGGTGAACCTTTGGGAACTAGAATTTTTGGTCCAGTTGCCCGTGAGTTAAGAGCTAAAAAATTTACAAAGATAATTTCACTAGCTCCGGAAGTTCTTTAATTCAGTTTTTAATGTTTTATTAAATATGAGAGGTTGGTTAGGTATGAATATTCGTAAAGGTGACATAGTAAAGATAATTACCGGAAAAGAAAAGGGTAAGACCGGTAAAGTTCTATTAGTAGATAGAGATAAGAAAAAAGTTTTGGTGCAGGGGCTTAATTTTGTAAAACATCATCAGAAGCCTACTCAGAGCAATCGACAGGGTGGAATTGTTGAAAGAGAAGCAAAGATAGCTATATCCAACGTTATGTACTATGATGAAAAAACAGCTAAAGGAACACGTATTGGTCATAAGTTTTTAGACAATGGTAAAAAAGTTCGGATTTCCAGAAGATCTGGAGATGTATTAGACCATTGATAACTTTATTTTTTTTGATAGGCACAAGTGCTCGTAACAATATAAATAATCTGAAGGTTAAGGAATTGAATTATGGCAGACGAAAATAAGAAAAAAACAGATAAAGCGGAAAAGCAGCAGGGGAAAAAGGCTAAAGCAAAAGTTGCAGATAAACCTGTAGCTAAAGATGTAGCTCAAGTAGAGCAGGAAAAACCTGTTTCCAAAAAAGAAAGAAAACCTGCAGGTCCAAGAAAGCTATATCCTTTTGAAAAGAATTATCTTGAAAAATGCATCCCAGCTTTAATCGAACAGCATAAGTATGAAAATAAGATGAGGGTTCCTAAACTGACTAAAATAGTAGTTAACACATGTATTAAGGAATCATTGCAGGATAAAAAGATTTTGGAAACAGCGGCAAATGAAATAGCTGCAATTACTGGGCAAAAACCAGTTTTTACAAAATCGAAAAAATCGATTGCTAACTTCAAATTAAGGGCTGGAGCATTAATTGGAGCACAGGTTACTTTAAGAGGAGTGAAAATGTATGAGTTTATGAATAGACTCGTTAATATTGCTCTTCCAAGAGTGCGTGACTTTAAAGGTGTTTCTTCAAAGTCGTTTGATGGTCGAGGCAATTATACTCTTGGTTTAACTGAACAGATAATATTTCCAGAGATTGATTTTGATAAAGTTTCAAAAGTAAACGGTATGAATGTAACTTTTGTTACAACAGCAACAACAGATGAAGAAGGACGCACTCTGTTGAGTTTGATGGGAATGCCGTTTAAGAAAGCGTAATGTGTATAGCTTACGGCGTACAGCTTGATAATTAACTGAGCTTTAGCACGCAGTAAGATGTATATAGTACGAGATAGGTTTATGGCGAAGACTTGTTTAAGAATAAAAGCAACACGTAAAAACAAATTTAATGTAAGAGCTTATCACAGATGCCCACGTTGTGGAAGATCACGGGCCTATTTTAGAAAGTTTGATCTTTGCCGGCTTTGTTTTCGGCAAATGGCTTTAAATGGTGAATTGCCTGGAGTTGTAAAATCCAGTTGGTAATGTAAAAGATTTTAGGGAGCAATTATTATGATGACAGATCCTATTGCAGACATGTTTACAAGAATAAGAAACGGAGCAAATGCTAAGTTAGACAGCGTTTCAGTTCCGCATTCACGTATTAAAGAGCAGATTGCTAAGCTTTTTCTTGAAGAGGGATTTATTAATGGATCAGAGGTAGCTGGTAAGGGCTCAAAAAAGGTACTTGTAATTACCATTAAATATGATGAAAAGCGGAAGCCGGTTTTTTCAGAAATAAAAAGAATTAGTAAATTAGGCAGACGTGTATATATATCAAAGGATGAAATTGAACCGGTTCGTTATGGGAGAGGGATTGCTATTATTTCAACATCCAAAGGTATAATGAAAGATACAGATGCTAGAAAAAAAGGAATTGGTGGAGAACTTATTGCCAACATTTGGTAATTTTTCGGAGGGTCGATGTCTCGAATAGGTAAAAGACCAGTTGTAATTCCACAGGGAGTTACAGTTAAGGTAGATGGATTAAAGGTTAATGTAAAAGGCCCAAAGGGTGACCTTACAATATCTATCCCAGCTTGGGATTGTATTGAGTCAAAGGTTGTCAAAGAGGGGTTTGTTGTTAATCGCGTCGATGATACGCGTCAGGCTAGGATTGGTCAGGGCCTTGTTCGTGCGCTAGTTGCTAACATGGTTACCGGTGTTACAGTTGGGTTTAAAAAGGAACTTGATATTGTTGGTGTTGGATACAAAGCAGATGTTAAGGGCAGTAAGCTGAATTTAAATCTTGGGTATTCACATCCAATCGAATTTGACATTCCAAAAGGAATTCAGATTGCAGTAGAAAAACAAACTCATCTTACAGTTAATGGAGCTGATAAAGCTTTGCTCGGTGAGACTTGCGCAAGAATTCGTCGTTTTAGACCGCCTGAACCATATAAAGGTAAGGGTATTAAATATACTGATGAAGTTATTAAACGTAAAGTTGGTAAAGCGGCTGTTGGTGCTACTAAGTAATGGCAGTCAATTGTATTTTTTAAGTAGGTGTGCACAAGTGCTTGATCAATGATGTGAATTAAATTGTCAAAGCACTAGGAGGAGTCAGATGCAGAGCAGGGCTGAAAGAAGAGAAAAAAGACATCAAAGAGTTCGCAGAAATGTACTTGGCACAAGTGAAAGACCAAGGTTGTCTGTTTTTAAAAGTGCAAAACATATTACTGCGCAGATTATAAACGATTTAGAAGGTAGAACTTTAGTGTCTGCTTCTACTGTTGAAAAAGACCTGAAGAATCTTAAAGGCCGAGCAACATGTGAGGGTGCAAAAAGAATAGGCGAACTAGTTGCTGAACGTGCAAATGCCAAAGGAATTGACAAGGTTGTTTTTGACCGTGGTGGTTATATTTTTCACGGTAAAGTAAAAGCATTGGCAGATGCTGCACGAGAGAAAGGATTGAAATTCTAAAGGTCTAGCTATGGAACAAAAACGCAGAGAAAATTTTGAAGAGAGAAAATCAGACTTAATTGAGAGAGTAGTCCACATAAGCAGAGTTGCTAAGGTTGTTAAGGGCGGTAAGCGTTTTAGTTTTTCTGCTCTTGTAGTAGCAGGCGATGGCAACGGTAGGGTTGGTTTCTCTTTAGGCAAAGCAAGGGAAGTTCCTGAAGCTATCAGGAAAGCTACAGAGGGAGCGAGAAAATCAATGGTGCGCGTACTTATTAAAGATGGCACTATCCCTCACGATATTATAGGTAGATATGGAGCTGCTCGCGTTGTTATGAAACCAGCTTCTCCTGGTACAGGAGTTATAGCAGGCGGTCCGGTTCGTGCAGTTGTAGAATCAGCAGGAATTCATAATATTCTTACTAAATCTTTAGGTACGAGCAATCCACATAATGTTGTAAAAGCAGTTTTGGAAGGTTTGAAAAAATTGGCTTTACCAAAGAGTGTTGCATAATTTTTTATTTATTTGATTAGTTTTATAAATTTTAATGTTGTTTATGTTAGGAGGTTTGTTTCAGTGAAGCTCAATGAGATAACCTTTCCGGTAGGGCGGAAAAGAAGAAAAACTAAAAGACTAGGTCGTGGCGATGCTTCAGGTCAGGGCGGAACTTCAGGTCGTGGTCATAAGGGACAGAAGTCAAGGGCTGGTGGATACCACAAGATTGGTTTTGAAGGCGGTCAGATGCCTTTGATTCGTCGTTTGCCTAAAAGAGGTTTTACAAATATCTTTAAAAAAGAATATGCCATAGTGAACCTTGAACAATTGGCCAATTTTCCTGTAGACAGTGAAGTTAATGCTGAGTTGTTGATTGAACACGGCGTAATAAAAAATAAATATGATGGTTTAGCTGTTTTAGGCAGGGGGGATGTGCCGCATGCCTTAATCGTTAAGGCAGCAAGATTCTCAGCTTCTGCAAAACAGAAAATTGAAGCTAAAGGCGGTAAAACTGAGGTTGTAAGTGGCCGATAAAATAGCAAACATTGCAAAAATACCTGAATTAAGACGAAGAATTTTTTTTACTATATTAATGCTGGCAGTTTATCGTCTTGGAGTTTTTGTTCCAACACCTGGAATTGCGGCAGATGTTGTAAAGAAGATTATATCTCAGGGTACGGTCTTTGAAATTTTTAATTTATTTTCCGGTGGCGCTTTGTCACAATTTTCAGTTTTTGCACTTGGTATAATGCCGTACATTAGCGCGTCGATTATATTTCAGTTATTGGCAGTTTCTGTTCCTGCAATTGAACGTTTGTCAAAAGAAGGAGATTCAGGCAGAAGAAAAATAACAAGATATACTCGCTATGGCACTGTTGTATTAGCTCTTATCCAGGGATTTGGAATTGGTTTTGGTTTGAAATCTCAGGGCGCAATGCTTCCGGGCGTTCCTGTTTGGCAATTTTACCTAACTACTATGATTACTTTAGCTGCTGGTACAGCTTTTTTGATGTGGCTTGGAGAGATCATTACTGAGAGAGGTATTGGCAACGGTATTTCATTGATAATTTTTGCAGGAATTGTAACCCGCATACCCGTTGGTTTTAGAGATGCATGGAGCACTAAGGAACAATTTGGCGGCTTATTTGGTTTTCTGGTGTTGATCGCATTTATTGGGGCGCTAATTGGTTTTATTTTGTTTATGGAGAGAGCTCAAAGGAGAATACCAGTACAATATGCAAAAAGAGTAGTTGGACGCAAGATGTATGGTGGCCAGTCATCTCATTTGCCTCTTAAAGTAAACACGGCTGGAGTGATACCTCCTATTTTTGCATCTTCAATTATAATGTTTCCCGCAACTATAGCGCAGTTTGTTAAAAGCGGACCAATGCAAACAATAAGTGCAGCTTTGTCAACAGGCTGGATTCATACTGTTATATACGGTGGGTTAATCATATTTTTTGCATATTTTTATACTGCTGTGACATTTAATCCGGTTGATGTTGCTGATAATATGAAAAAATTTGGTGGTTTTATTCCAGGTATCAGACCTGGCAAAAGTACGTCTGACTTTATTGATAAAGCGCTTACCAGAATTACCTTAGGTGGTGCTTTATATGTTGCAACAGTATGTATTGTACCGGAATTTTTAATACGTTATTTTGGGATTCCATCTTCGCTTGCTTATACATTTGGTGGAACTTCTCTTATGATTGTTGTTGGTGTTGCTATTGATACTCTTTCGCAGATTGAGTCTCATCTTTTAACTCATCATTATGAGGGTTTTCTAGGATCTAAAGCTGGTGGAAAGTTTAGAGGACGAAGATAGAAAAATTGATTACTTAAAAGGGGGCGTAGAAATGATATTGGTTTTAATGGGACCTCCTGGGTGTGGAAAAGGCACGCAGGCTAAGAAGCTGGAAGCAAAGTTAGGAATACCCCAATTATCAACTGGCGATATGCTTCGGATTGCTGTGAAAAATGGAACTGAAGTTGGTCGAAAAGCAAAAAAATACATGGAGGAAGGTCAGTTAGTTCCAGATGAAATTATAATAGATGTCATGCGTGAACGTTTAGTTCAAAAAGATTGTAATAAAGGTTTTATTTTAGATGGATTTCCAAGGACAGTTCCTCAAGGTGAAGCGTTAAATAAACTATTGGATGAAGTTGGAAAAAAGATAACAGATGTTATCAATATAGATGTTGCTGATCAGGAAGTGATAGAGAGAATCTCTGGAAGAAGGCAGTGTGTAAAATGTGGTGCTACTTATCATATAGTTTTTTCTCCTTCAAAAGGGGATCATTGTGATAAATGTGACGGCGATGTTGTTCAAAGAGGAGATGATAAAGAGGAAACAGTTAAAGAAAGACTTTCTGTTTATAGAAAACAAACAGCGCCTTTGATTTTTTTTTATAGAGAATTGGGTTTATTAAAGGAAATAGAAGGCATTGGAGATATAGAAGAGATATTTAGTAGAATTTGTTCTTTGATTAAAAAAGATGAGTGTTGTGGAAAGGCTAGCTAGGTTATGGTGATCCTGAAATCCCATGATGAAATTGAAAAGATGAGGAAATCAGGTAGAATTGTTGCTGAAGTAATGGAGCAGCTAGCAGAAATGGTTAAGCCTGGGATTACAACCAAAGAGCTGGATGATGTAGCAGAGTCTTATATAATTAAAAAAGGCGCCAAACCAGCTTTTAAGGGATATCATGGATATCAGCATACATTATGTTTTGCTGTTAATGAAGAGGTCGTTCATGGTATACCGTGCAAGCGGGTTTTAGCTGAGGGCGATATTGTTGGAATCGATTGCGGTGTTTATTATGGTGGATTCTATGGAGATCATGCTAGAACTTTTCCAGTTGGAAAGATTTCTGATAAGGCTAAAGAATTACTTGCCATTACAAGCAGAGCATTAGAGCAAGGAATAGCTGCAGCTATTGTTGATAATAGATTATATGATATATCAGCTGCTATTCAGCATTGTGCAGAGGAAGCAGGCTTTTCGGTGGTAAGAGATTATGTAGGGCATGGAATAGGAAAATCTCTTCACGAAGAACCGCAAGTTCCTAATTTTGGTGAAAAAGGAACAGGCATGAAACTCAGAGCTGGTTTGGTTTTGGCTCTGGAGCCGATGATAAACGAAGGCACTTATGAAGTAGAGGTTTTATCAGATGGCTGGACTGTAGTAACAAAAGATAGAAAACTATCAGCTCATATGGAGCATACTATAGTAATTACTGATAAAGGACCTGAAATTTTAAGCAAACTAAAAGAATATTAAAAGTGTAAAAACACGAGGTTAATAATGGCTAAGGAAGAGGCTATTCAGGTAGAAGGAAAGGTGTTGGAAACTCTTCCAAATGCAATGTTTAGAGTTGAGTTGCCCAATGGGCATAAAGTGCTGGCTCATGTGTCAGGGAAAATGAGAATGCATTTTATAAAAATACTTTCAGGAGATATGGTGACTATAGAATTATCTCCTTATGATTTAACAAGAGGCAGGATTATTTATAGATCGAAATAAGTTTTGAGGAAAATTATGAAAGTTCGTTCATCAGCAAAAAAAATATGTGCTAAATGTAAGATAATTCGAAGGAAAGGTATAGTTAGAGTTATTTGCACTAATCCAAAGCACAAACAGAGACAAGGCTAACGCTTCGTGTGTTGTTATAATCCACGATCAGCGTTTTACTTATTAATATAAGGAGATGTAAGGTATGCCACGTATAGCAGGTGTTGATGTTCCGGCAAAAAAAAGAATAGTCGCAGCTTTGCGGTATGTATACGGTATTGGCTGGACATCTTCCAAAAGTATTTTAAAAGAAGCTGGAATTGATGAAAGTAAAAGAGCTGAAACCCTTACTGATGCTGAATTAGCTAAGATAAGAGAAATCATTGATGCGCAGTTTAAAGTTGAAGGAGATCTTCGCAGGGAAGTTCAGGCTGACATCAAAAGGTTGAAAGATTTAGGAGCATATAGAGGGTTAAGGCATATACGCAATTTACCGTGTAGAGGACAGAGGACCCATACAAACGCAAGAACAAGAAAGGGTCGTAAGAGAGTTGCTATTGCTGGAAAGAAACAGGCACCAACGTCTAAGTAATTTTGTTTAATTTTGAGGATTAGGGAGGCTTAAAAATGGCTGAAAAAGTAGCGCAGGTTCAGAAAAAGACAAAGAAACGTGCAAAAAAGAATGTTCCTGTTGGAATAATTCATATATTGTCTTCGTTTAATAACACAATTATTACTGTAACTGATACAGCTGGCAACACTATATCTTGGGCAACTGCCGGGACAAAAGGATTTAAGGGATCAAGAAAAGGTACTCCTTTTGCCGCTCAGCTTGCTGCTGAAGATGCTGTTAGAAAAGCTATGGATCATGGTTTAAGATCAGCATCAGTTATTATTAAAGGACCCGGATCAGGAAGAGAAGCAGCTCTTAGGTCTCTTCAAAAAACCGGTATTAAAGTGTTGGCAATAAGAGATATGACACCAATTCCACATAATGGATGCAGACCTCCTAAAAGAAGGAGAGTATAAGTTTCACTCAATGTTTGTAGGTAGAAATATTCATGTTTTTACCACAAATATTGCTTACATTAAATTATTGAAGGAGAAAGTATGGCTCGTTATAGGGAATCAGCATGTCGCCTTTGCAGAAGAGAACGAATGAAGTTATTTTTAAAAGGAGACAGATGTTATACTGATAAATGTGCTGTTGAAAGGCGCGCTTATGCGCCAGGTCAGCATGTTCAGAGGCGTACAAAGACATCTGAATATGGAACGCAGTTAAGGGAAAAACAGCGAGCTAGAAGAATGTATGGTCTTTTAGAAAGACAGTTTAGAAAAAATTTCTTTATTGCTGATAAACAAAAAGGCATTACAGGTGATAATCTTCTTTTGTTGTTAGAGAGAAGGCTCGATAATATGGTATATAAAATGGGTTTTTCCAGATCTCGTGATCAAGCCAGACAATTGATTCGCCATAATCATATTTTAGTTAATGATAAGAGGGTCAATATTCCATCTTATATTATAAAGCCATGCGATGCTATTTCCGTACAGGAGAAAAGCAGGAAGAAACAGATAATTGTTGAGGCGCTGGAAAGCATTGATAGAAGAGGAATTCCTGAATGGTTGATGTTGGATAAGGAAAAAATGATTGGTAAGGTAATGGCTTTGCCCACAAGGGATCAGTTAGTAACGCCGTTACAGGAACACTTAATAGTTGAGTTTTATTCTAAATAAAATAGCACTTCAACTTTTTGTTTATACAATAGCAGGAATAAGAAATTAGAAATACTTATAAAAACACTATAACGATAATTTTTGTATTGATTTGATATAGGCGTCTTTATATCTCAAATAAGGCGCGCACAAGTGTTTGTAATCAATAGAATCTTGTTTCAAAAACCCAAACAAGCTTCTGTTGAACAAACACTAGGAGGAAATATGTATCGAAATTGGCAACGCCTTATTAGACCAAAAGCGTTGGAGTTTGAAAGAGAAAAACTTACAGATACATATGGTAAGTTTGTTGCTGCTCCACTTGAAAGGGGCTTTGGCCTTACAATTGGAAATTCATTAAGAAGAATTCTTTTATCTTCTTTACAGGGTGCGTCCATAACCTCTGCTAAGTTTGACGGTGTTCCACATGAATTTACATCTATTCCCGGTGTTGTTGAGGATGTAACCGACATTATATTAAATTTAAAGCAAGTTCGCCTTAAACTTCATGAGGGCGAATCTGATGTAATTCATATTGACGCTAGCGGAGAAGGCGTTGTGCGTGCTAAGGACATTAAAACCTCTTCCAAGGTGGCTATTTTAAATCCAGAGCAACATATTGTTACGCTTAGCTCAGAAGGAAAAATTAAAGCTGATTTGACAGTAAAGATGGGCAAAGGATATGTAACTGCTGAACAAAATAAACAAGAAAACGATCCTATTGGAACAATTCCTTTAGATGCAGTTTTTGTGCCCATTGGTCGTTGTAACTATACTGTTACTAATGCGCGTGTTGGGCAGAGAACAGACTATGACCGTTTAACAATTGAAATTTGGACTGATGGATCAGTGAGACCAGACGATGCTCTTGGTTTTGCCGCTAAGATATTAAAGGAACAATTGCAGATCTTTATTAACTTTGAAGAATTGCAAGAGCCTGAGATTGAAGAACTGATAATTACAGAAAAACCAAAATTTAATGAGAATCTCTATCGCAGGGTCGATGAATTAGAGTTATCAGTTCGTTCTGCTAATTGTTTGCAGAATGCAAATATTAAATACATTGGTGAGCTTTGCCAGAGAACAGAAGCAGAAATGCTTAAAACAAAGAATTTTGGTCGCAAATCTCTGAATGAAATAAAATCTATTTTAAGTGAGATGGGTCTTGAGCTTGGAATGAAGTTAGATGGATTTGATATTTTAGATGCTGAAAAACTAAGACCAAAAGACGTTGAATAATATTTAGTTGATTATGTTGCTAGGCCTTTGATAATTTAATTTTTATGGATCAATTACATTAATGTGAATTAAATTGTTGAAGCACTAGG
>Ga0066650_10000431_pt1 | contig 13897 bp, 12 predicted proteins | sample CryGey092014_all_FD_59539 | JGI IMG/M metagenome (GOLD analysis project Ga0066650, IMG submission 59539) | Groundwater microbial communities from aquifer - Crystal Geyser CG23_combo_of_CG06-09_8/20/14_all | ecosystem: Environmental > Aquatic > Deep subsurface > Groundwater | place: USA: Utah...
AATTCAAAAGACTTTTCTCTTACTATATCAAACGCTATATCACTTTTCATACTTTTAACTATATTATTTCCGTTCTTAGGTCGAAGTAGCGGAAATAAAACACATTCTCTGATAGATTTATCCATTAAAAAGGAAAACAATCTCTCAGACACGCCAAAACCGCAAGTAGGTGGCATACCATACTCAAGAGCTTCTACAAAGTCCCTGTCGTGCATTTGGGCCTCAGTATCACCCTCTTCGCGTAATTTAGTTTGCTCTTCAAATCTTTTAGCTTGATCAATTGGATCATTTAACTCACTATATCCATTTCCTAATTCTGAACCAGCAATTATTGGGTGAAATCTTTGTGTTAATTTAGGGTTGCCTTCAATCTTTTTAGCCAAAGGCGAAATAGTTATGGGATCATTTATCAAAAATCCAGGACCGCCTATTTGCTTACGGCAATATTTCCATAAATTATCTATAGCACGAGTTATATTAAATCCCTTTTTATCATATCTTATTTTAAGTTCACTAAGCTTTCTTTCAATTTCTTCTAAAGAAGCCTTCATTATATCTATATCTGTATACTTTTTAACCGTTTCTCTATAATCGTATTCTTCCCATTTTTTTTCCAAATCAATATCAAAGCCTTTGATTTTAAATTTAAGAGTACCAAAGGTTTCATTAGCTACATATTTAAACAACTCCTCCACTAATTCCATCCCTTGCCTATAATCCGCGTAAGCCCAATAAAATTCCATTTGGGAATAATCATTAAGGTGTTCTATATCCATGCCTTCATTTCTAAATTGCCGACCGATCTCAAAAGTTTTATCAAAACCTGCCACCATTAACCTTTTTTGCCATAATTCTCCCATGGAAATACGTAAGTAAAGATCAATATCTAAGGCGTTGTGATGAGTAATAAAAGGATTAGCATCTGCTCCACCAGTAGCTGCCTCCAAGACAGGAGTCTCTACTTCTAAAAAATCTTTTTTAATTAAAAAACTGCGCATACTATTCCAAAATATTGCTTTTTTCTGAAACATTTCTCTCAAATCTGGATTCATTAAAATATCTAGGTATCTTCTTCTGTATTTAATCTCTTCATCTTTTATTCCATGCCATTTATCAGGTAGAGGTTTTATACTTTTGGTTAATATTCTAAAATTTAACACTTCTAAGGTTTTTTCTTCTTTTTTTGTTTTAAATAATTTTCCGGTAACTTGTATAAAGTCACCTATATCAAAGTTCTTTAGAAATTTATAATTATCCTTACCCAAAATATCCCTTTTGAAAAATAATTGAAACTTACTAGTTCCATCAAAAATATTCGCAAAAGTCGAACCTCCATGTGAACGCAAAAACAAAATTCGCCCCACCAATGTTATTTCCCTGTCTTTTAAATTGTCAAAGTCCAAAAAAGCCTCTTTACAAGTCATGTCTCTTTCGACCTTGGCCGGATAAGGATTAATCTTATTCTTTTTAAAATTTTCTAATTTTTGTAATCTAACTTTTCTAATTTCTTCTTCTTGTTTTTTCATTTTTTTAACTAAAATAACAATATACTCAGAACACTCTGAGTATATTTATTATATTATTTTTCTTAAATTTATACAATCTCTAATATTTCATATTTTATTTTTCCGCCAGGAGTCTCAATTTCCACTTTATCACCAACCCTATGATCTATTAAAGCCGCACCTATAGGTGATTCATTAGATATTTTCCCTTCAGAAGGATTTGCTTCGCTTGCTCCAACAATATTGAAACTCATTTCCGATCCCTTAGATTTAATTTTAATTTTTGAACCAGGCCTTATAATTTCTGATTTACCATTTTTTATTACTGCAGCATTCTTTATTTTAGACTGTAACGTAATTATTCTTCCTTCAATAAAAGCTTGTTCATCCTTAGCTTCAGAATATTCCGCATTCTCTGATAAATCACCTTGTTCTAGGGCTTTTTTTATTCTAACTGCAATTTCTTTTCTTTTTACTTTTTTTAAATTTTCTAGTTCTTTTTTTAATTCTTCTAGTCCATCTTTACTAATAATTACTTTTTTTATCATATCTTTAAAATTAAAAATTATTAAATATACCTAGCTAGTATGATATGTAAATTATAAATCTAGTCAAGTCTTAATACTTATAATATTTATTTATTTTGTAATTCATATAAATTAAATATGTTTTCAAGTAATTTGGCAACTGTTACAGGACCTACACCTCCAGGTACAGGCGTAATTAATTTTGCTTTTTTGTAAACTGATTCAAAATCACAATCACCATATAATTTTTTTCCTTTAAAACCAGTTCCAGCATCTATTACTATTACTCCACTTTTAACCATTTCTCCTTTTATTAAATGAACTACTCCTGTCCCGGTAATCAAAACATCAGCTTGCAAGGTGATAGATTTTAAATTTTTTGTATGTTTATTACATACGGTAATAGTATTTTTATCTTGAGTCAAAATTATACCAAGAGGTTTTCCTACCAAATCACCCCTACCTACCATAACTACATGTTTTCCTGCTAAATTTACTTTATATTTAACTAAAAGATGCAAACAAGCTGCTGCCGTTGGGGGCAATATTACCGACATATCAGCTGTAAGTTTTCCTTGATTAAATGAAGTCAAGCAATCAACATCTAATTCCGGTTTTATTCTTTCTAAAATATTTCTAGTATTAATTCTACTCGGCAAGGGAAGTTGAATTACTAAACCTGAAAGTTTTTTGTCATTTTGAACAATATCTATTTTCTTTAATAACACGGCTTCATTAATATCTTCTGGAAAAGTAAATAATTCAAAGTCTATTCCTACTAGCTGGCAAGCCTCTTCTTTCTTTTTAATAAAGCTAATTGAAGCTTTATCTTCACCAACTAAAATAACAGCTAATTTTAATTTAATATTTTCTTTACTTAATTTTTTAGCTTTCTTTTTTAATTTATTAAATATTTCATTAGCTGCTTTTTTTCCATCAATATTTTTTTTCATCAAATAAAATTAATTTTTATTTACTATATATTTTATTATTTTTCCTTATTTTCAAAATACCATTTTAATATTTCGTTAGCCACCGGCACAGCAACATCATGACCCTCTCCACCTTCCTCTACTAAAACAACTAGGGCTATTTCCGGATCTTCGTAGGGTGCATAGGCTGTATACCAGGCATGAGTTTTATCACTACCACCATGTTGAGCTGTTCCAGTTTTACCGGCTGAACTAACCGATAAACCAGCTAAAAGTTTACCAGAACCAGATAAAACTGTTTCTCTCATAGCACGTTTTACTTGATTTATATGTTCATTATTAATAAAACCTTCTCGAATAACATTCTTTTCATTTTTAAAAATAACATTTTTTTCACGATCCACTCCTTCTTTTACTAAAAATGGTCTTAAAACTTGCCCACCATTAGCAATAGTAGCTGTCCAAGAAAGAACTTGAAGTGGGGTGGTTAATAAATCTCCTTGCCCAATCGAGATGTGATAGGTATCTCCCAAATACCATTCTTCACCTTTTACTTTTTCTTTCCAAGCAAAAGTTGGAATAAGACCGTCTGCTTCTGTTGGCAAATCAATGCCAGTTTTTGAACCCAAGCCAAATTTTCTATAATATTGGATAATTTTATCAGCTCCCAGACCTTGAAAATCTTCATAGCCTCCTCCTACATAGTAAAAATATATATCAGAAGATTTAGCCATTGCAGAATATAAATTCATAATACCTAACCCTGATCTTTCCCAACCTACAAAGTGATAAACTATATCAGAATTATATTTATTAATAACATCTATTGATCCTTTATCATTGATAGTTGTATTAACATCAATTATACCTTCCTGAAGTCCAGCTGCGGCCATTACTGGCTTTATGGTCGAACCTGGCGGGTATATACCACTAGTTACTCTATTATATAAAGGTTTGCTTTCATCATTAATTAAATTGTTATATTCTTCAGATTTAATTCCTTTTGAAAAAAGATTGTCATCGTACGAAGGAATACTCACAAAACTTAATATTTCTCCATTTTTAGGGTTAATAGCAATGCTAACTCCTTTTTTAGCTCCTGATTTATCTATACTATCTTGCAAAATCTTTATCGACTCAAATTGTAGATCTTTATCAATAGATAAAATTAAATCTTGTCCTTCAGTTGCCTCCTCTTTAGCAACTGTTTTCCTGACATTGCCCAAAGAGTCAACTTCAACCTGTATTTTCCCTTTTGTACCTTTTAAAATATTCTCATATTTTTTTTCTATACCTTCCTTGCCAATATAATCTACTATTTGATAAGCACCATCTTTTCTTTTAGAATCCTCTAATTCTTCTTCGCTTATTTTTCCTATATATCCTAAAACATGCGCAAATTCCTTTGGATACATGTAATCGCGAATTGGATTTTTCTCAATTTTTATACCTTTAAATTTATCCAATTCTGCTTCCATAATTAACGCTTCTTCTCTAACAATATTTTTTTTTACTAAAACTGGTTCATATGAATCACTTTTAGTCTTATTTAAAAATATGTCCTTCTCTTCGTCATCTAGGCTTATTATTTTACTTATATTTTCTAAAACTTTAGTTTTTTCTCCATAATCTTTTGGTAAATCTGCTGGAATCACTACTAAATCAAAAGCGGGAATATTTTTAACCAATAAATTGTTATTTCTATCATAAATAACTCCTCGAGGTGCACTTAAATTATATATTCTATAACGATTTTCCTCAGCAGCAGATCTTAAATTATCTCCTGCCATAATTTGTAAATTAAATACTCTACCCCAAATAATTGCAAAAACTATTAAAATAACAAAATAAACCCACTTAAATTTTTTATAATTAAAAAGTGGCTTAATTGTTCTGGGTCTAAAATGCCCTGAATCAACTAATGTTTGCTCCCATTCATAACCTTCATTTTCCTTATTGTTTTTTCTTTCAATATGTCCTATCTCAGGAATTTTAAAAGGATTTTTCTTCATTTAGGTTTTTGCTTTTACTCTGTCATTATAACGTATAGAAAAATCACGAAAAAAATTTACAAACCAATAAAATAGAAACATAATAATAATATTTAACACTATTCCTCCTAAAATTTTTTGCCACAACGGCTGTAAATATCCGCTTAATTTTAAATCAAAAAAATCAAGTATAAAAAAAATAAAAAGGGTAAATAAATAATAAAATAATGTTGCTAGTGAAATTATACCAATTCTTGTATAAATATTATTCATATCAACAAAATTTGAAATTATTATATAAATCACAATCATAGTTACTGTCAAACTTATCATATTAACTCCAAAAAAAGTACTAGAAAACAAATCAAGCAAAAATCCTCCTAAAACTGCACCAAATAATCCATTTTTATAATTTCTTAATATGCACCAACTTACCACAAAAACCAACATCAAGTTCGGAACAGAATTCAATAACTCAAAATGAGGCAAAAAAGAAGTTTGTACTATAGTTAAAAATAAAACTAATATTATAAATAAAAATAATATCATGATATTTCTTAATTTTTTACAACAAAAACGTAATCCAAATCTTTAAAATCGATAGGAGATTTAATTCTTGCTTTTTGAAATAACTCATTATCTCCACTGTCTATTTCTTCAATTTCACCTATTAACAAATCGTATGATTTTTTCTCTAAATCTGAGGTTGTTACTAAATCTCCTTTTTTTATAACCTTGTCTTGTGGGATTAATTCCATAATTAATCCCAAACCATGTTCACCCGATACTATACCGTCGGCATTTGAATCTTTAATATGTGCTTGCACATGGCTATATATATCACTTATTAACAAAACTTCAGAATAGTTGCTATAAACTTCTGTAACCTTTCCGATTAAAATACCATCCGAAACTACCACAAACCGATCTTTTACTACATCGTTATTTAATCCCTTATTAATATTAACAACGTTTGATAAATTATTTGAATCCTTACCTATAACTTTAGTAGGAATTAAGTCAAGAGATGACTTTTTATTATATACAAGCTGTTTTCTTAAATCATTATTTTCATTTTCAAGCTCTTCTAATCTCGCTCTAGCTACTAAAGATTTCTCTAAATCAGTTTTAATATTTTTATTTTCTTTTGCTAAATCTCTGATAGATCCTAAAAAAGCAAAAAGGTCAAAAACACGTTCCCCAATACTAAAAAAAACACTCTTAATCGGTGCTAAAACTTTTAGTAATATGTTTTCGACCGGATTTAATATTCCAATAAAATGAAAGGTAATCAAAACAATTATTACTACTAGTGATATGAGAAACAAAAAAATTTTATTCTGTGAAATTTTAAACATATAAAAATAACAAAAATATCTATTTCATTACAATAAATAAACTGGGTGTATAATTTATATTATTTTGTAATTAATTCTAATTTATCTCGAGTAAATTAATAAAATTTTGTTTTTATATTATTTGATTTTTGTTCTTTTGAAAAATCTCATTCTAGGAGGTTTACTATATTGCGTTGTCATTAAAACTTCTTTTAAAGACTCTAAGTCTTCTAAAACAATACCACAACCCCTTACAACGCAAGTTAGAGAATCATCGGCTACACTAACAGGTATTCTGGTCTTTTCCGAAATCATTTTATCCAATCCTCGTAACAATGCTCCACCTCCAGCTAAAATAATGCCTCGTTTCATAATATCAGAAACTAATTCTGGCGGTGTTTCTTCAATAGCTATTTTAATTTCATTAACTATAATTCTTACAGAACGAGCGAGAGCTTCTTGGGCTTGCTCATTATTTATTTTAACTTCTTTTGGCAAACCAGAAACAAGATCACGACCTCTCATTGAAGTTTCTAATGGCTTATGAAGAGGATAAGCTGAACCTATGGCAATTTTTATTTCTTCAGCAGTTTTTTCTCCAATTACAAGATTAAATTCGGAACGCGCATATTGAATAATATCTTCATTCATTTCATCTCCAGCAATCCTTAAAGATTTAAAAATAACTACCCCTCCTAAAGATATTACAGCCACCTCGGTGGTACCACCCCCAATATCAACAACCATACAACCAGACGGACTTTGAATTGGTAATCTTGCGCCAATAGCTGCTGCCATTGGTTCTTCTATTAAAAAGGCTTGCCTAGCACCTGCATTTATAGCAGCATCTTCAACGGCACGCTTTTCTACTTCTGTGACACCAGAAGGAATACCAATAACTACCCGAGGTCTAGGAAATAGAGTAAAGCCTTCTTGATGCACCTTCTCAAAAAAATATTTCAACATCTGTTCGGTTATTTCAAATTCAGAAACAACTCCATCAACCAATGGACGAGAAGCTACGATATGTGCAGGAGTCTTCCCTACCATTCTTTTAGCTTCATTTCCAATTGCCAATATCTGACCAGTATTTTTGTTCAAGGCTACCACGGATGGTTCATTGATAACTATTCCTTTTCCTTTTTCATAAACCAAAGTATTAGCTGTTCCCAGGTCAATACCAATATCTTTTGAAAATTTACCTAAGATGTTATTTATGATGGACATATTTAAATAAAGTAAAATTTTTAATCTAAACTTATTTTTATTTTATCAAATTAAGTAATTCTTTTTCAGCTAACAATTTAAAATCTTTTTGATTTCTAAATTTGTGTTCAAACCTATTCTTTTCTACTGTTTTTTTACTAATAATTACTCTTTGAAAAATTCCTATTAAATCACTGTCTGCTAGTTTCTCTCCTGGACTTTTATCTTGACGGTCGTCATATAATACCTCTATTCCATTTTTTTGTAAAGTGTTGTAAAATTCTTCACCAACCTTCTTTACTACTTCCTCATCTGAATTTAATAGAACCAAATGTACATTAAAAGGGGAAACTTCTTTAGGCCAAAGCATACCCTTGCTGTCATTATTAAGTTCAATAATAGTTCCCATTACTCTACTCGGTCCAATTCCATAACTACCCATTATAACAGTCTTTTTATTACCCTTTTCGTCTGTAAATTTTAAACCTAGAAGTTCGGAATATTTAGTTCCAAGGGTAAATATATTACCTACTTCAACTGCTCTTTCTTCTTTTAGTTCACCCTTATTTAAACCTAAATTTTCTAAAACTTCATCATTAAATACTTCTTTATTAACAGCGATTTTTCTTTTTTCATCAACATAAATAGTATCTTCTCCGGTTTTAGTTAGAGTTTGAAATTCATGTGAATATTTACTAAAAACTCCACCAGAGGCAAATGTTTCATAGGTATTGTCACCTAAACCACAACGCTTATATATTTTCAGGTAAGCAACTTTGGACTTTTCATAAAATTTATTGTGCTCTTCTTGAGTACGTGAAAATGAATATAAGTCTTTCATTAAAAATTCTCGGCAACGCATTATTCCGCTCTTTGATCTTATCTCATTACGAAATTTAGTTTGAATTTGATATATATATTTTGGCAAATCTTTATAAGAAGACACATGATTTCTTACGATAGCAGTTAAGGGTTCTTCATGAGTAAAGCCTAAGCCTAATTCTGTGTCATTTTTAAGTTTTGTTTTAAACCAATTATCAACTACTTTATCATCCCAGCGATCAGTTTTTTTCCAAATATTTTTATCCTGTAAAACAGTTAAATAAACTTCTTGCCCGCCAATAACATTCATTTCTTCACGAATAATATTATTTATCTTATTTAAAACTTTTAATCCTAGGGGTAAAAATGAATAAACTCCAGCCATTTCTTTATGAATAAAACCAGCTTTAATTAAAAGCTGAGCATTAATGCTAGTTTCATTTTTGGGAATATTTTTGGTTGTTTTGGTAAAAAGATTTGATTGTCTCATAATGTTTTAATTTATGATTCTATCCCAAATTCCTAAAAACATATCTTTAAATTTAAAAATATCTTTAAAGGTTACTACAACTAATAGTAATATTAAAAGAAAAAAACCAACTGTATGTATAGTATTTTCAATCTTCTGACTTACTTTTTTACCTCTAATTTTTTCAATCAATAAAAATAGTATTCTTCCACCGTCTAGGGCCGGAAAAGGTAGGATATTTAAAATACCTAAATTAATACTCAAAACTGCTGCAAATTGCAAAATATAAACAAAACCCATCCTAGTCACTTGACCAGTTAAAACAGCAATACCAACTGGTCCAGCAAATTCAGCCGAAATAGGTTTTTGAATTATTAAATTATGAATGATGTCATAGAAGGCAAACAAAATAGCCACAATAATAGTAAAAGTAGTGGTTATTCCCATCCAAATTGATTGAAATAAAGGATAGGAAACAATACCGGTCTTAGCTAGAGCTACACCCAAAGCTCCTTCTCCCTCAGGAGGATCATTGCGCGGAATTACCTTAACATCTAAATCTTCATTGCCTCTCTTAATTTTCAAATCAATTTCTTTTCCTGATTCTAATTTTATTTTATCTTGTAAATCTTCAATCTCTATAAATTCCTCTCCATTCAAAGTAACAATTTGATCTCCAATAGCTAACCCTGAGCTTTCTGCCGGAGAATCTTTGGATACTTGGGCTATCTGTATTTTTAAATCACGCGCACTATCACCTTCTTCTACTGCCTGAGGTAACCCTATTTTAAAGCCTATAGTTAATAAAATTATAGCTAAAACAAAATTCATAAAAACTCCAGCCGATAGAATAATTATACGTTTCCAAGCGGGCTGTATGGCAAAACTATCTTTGTCTTGTATTTTTTCTACTTCCTCTCCTTTAATCTTGCAAAATCCTCCTAAAGGTAACCAATTAAGCGAATAAACTGTATTTTGACCTTTTTCTAATTCTTTATTTCCAATTACTCTTTTCCAACTTCCATCTTTCTTTTGGTAAATTCCAAAAATCCTCGGAGGAAAGCCAAAACCAAATTCCTCTACCTTAACTCCTAGTTTTCTGGAAGACATAAAATGACCAAATTCGTGAACAAAAATCAAAAGACCTAAAATTATAACAAAAACTATTATAGTTAAAATCATTTTTATAAATTATTTAAATACTCATTATTTCTGTTTCTTTCTTTTTACCAATTTCCTCGACCTCTTTATTAAAATCCTCTATTACTTTATTTAAATTTTCCTGAGCTTTATATTTATCATCCTCAGTTATACTGCCACCATCTTCAAGCTCTTTTATTTCTTTCCAACATTTTTCTCTTATTGTCCTTAAACTAATACGCGCTTCTTCTAATTTTTGACTCATAATACTAGCTATTTCTTTTCTTCTTTCCTCGGTAAGCGCAGGGATAACTAATCTTAAAATATTACCATCATTTACTGGATTTAAACCTAAGTCTGAAGCCTGTATCCCTTTCTCAATTTCACCCATAACATTTTTATCATACGGCTGAATTACAATCATTTGTGATTCCGGAACAGTAATCGTAGCTAATTGTTGCAACGGTGTCATAACACCATAACATTTAATCTTAAGATCTGAAACAAGCCCGGTATTCGCCCTACCTGTTTTAATTTTAGATAATTCTCCTCTAAGAAAAGCTATAGATTGTTCCATAGATTTTCCCGCTTCTTTTATTTTTTCCTGATACATATTTTTATTATTAATTTGTTGGTAATTTTGCTACGCCTATATATATTTTTTGATTATTTTGAGGATCACAGGTAATAACATGTATTAAGCCTGTTGTAATTCTATTTACTTCCCAACTCTGGCCATTATCACTGGATTTATAAATTGCAGAATCTATTCCTAAATAAATCCTAGCTGAATCGTTGCTAACTGTTATTACCGTAGTTCCTTTCTTTGTTATTTCTGTTAATATATCAATTTTTTTCCAATTCTCTCCTTCATTATCTGAAATTAAAAACCCTTCTAATGAAGTAAAATATATTTTATTTTGGATTACAGGATCAAAAATAATAGAACGAACTGTGGCTGTTTTTTTACTAAATTCACTTGAAATTTTTTCTTGTATATTAATCCACTCCTCTCCTCCATTTATTGTTTTATACATGCCATCGGAAGCAGTACCTATTAAAATATGTCTAGTATCATGAGGACTAATAGCAATACAAACAATATTGTCATCTAATTTATTCTGAAGAATCCAGCTACGACCTCCATCCTCACTTTTTAAAACAGAACCCTCAGAAGTACCTGCATAAACTCTTCTGGTATCATAGGTGTCGATCGCTACAGCAGTCACTATATTTTTTTCATGTGTTTCTGAATATATTTCTTCAAAATTTTGTCCTCCGTCAATACTTTTAAATATTTTTCCTAAAGTACCAAAATATCCAGCAATATACAATATATTAGGATCCCCAGGATCAATACTGATAGCGTTTATATTTCCACTTTTTAAGGTTGTCTGTTGCCAAATTTCACCTTCGTCAGATGTTTTATATAGGCCGTTTTCTCTAGTTCCAATAAAAATTATTTTAGAATCCAGTGGATTAATCGACATTGAAATAACATCGATACTTTTAATTGTTTTTTTATCATCTATTTTTACTTTTTGTTGCCAAGTCGTACCTTCATCATCACTTCTAAAAACTCCCAAACTTGAAGACTTATTTGTACAAGACATGCCACCAAAAATAATAAACCATAATAATAAAATGACTAAAGATATTTTTTTATTCATATTTAAAGATTTGTAACTAAATTCTCAATTAATAACTTCTTATTAATATTTTTCGATAATAAAATACTTGCCTTATTTATCTCGGAAATATTCTTACTAATTTTTTGTAATGAGTATCTTTTTAAAGTTGCTTCAGGAAAAATATTTTTTTTTGCTTGCATAAGTTCTAATTTACAAAACATTATATTTCTAAAATATGATTTCCAGACTTCGAAAATCTCCTTCAGCTCAAATTTTTCTTTTTTAGCTAAATTTGTTGCTTGATCAAATTTTTTATAGCTATTATCATTACTTAACATTTTTTCAAAACTTTCTTCAATGTTTTTTATTTCTTCTAATTTATCTTTATTTCCTAAATACTTAAAAATAATACCTGGTCTATTTCCTGAATTTAAAATTATTCTTTCTAATAAATCACTTTCTATTTTTTTTGTTTTGTATGTAGAAAAATAATTTCTAATTTCTTGATAAGCAGGGGGTAGAAAATTAAATAAAACACATCTTGATACAATAGTAGGTAATAATTTTTCATGATTCTCGGTAGTTAAAATAATTATAGTCTTTCCGCTTGGTTCTTCTAAAACTTTTAATAATGCATTGGTTGCTTCTATGGTTAACCTCTCTATTCTCCCTAGTAAACAAATTTTATACGGTGAAACAGATGATCCTAGGGATAGTGAATGTTTTAATTTTCTTATGTCTTTGATTTTTAAAGATTCTCCTTCGTCATAATAGATTATATCCGGATGAGTATTATTTTTTATGCTTTTGCAAGAATTGCATACGCCACAAGGACATGCTTTGCTTAAGCATTGAATCGAATTAATAAAATTTTGCGCTACCAATGTTTTACCAATACCCGATGCTCCGGAAAATAAAAAGGCATGTGGTATTCTTTGATTTAGAATAATATTTCTCAAAGTACTTATTACTTTCTGATGACCTATAATAGACCATTTTTTTAAATCAAAATTATCCACTTATTTTTAATTACTTCCTACTTTAATTTACCATAAAAAAAAGCTTATCACAAGGACTTAAAAACTTCTAATGTCTCTTTGGCACATTTACTCCAACTAAATTTATTTATTCTCTTTTTACCTAAATCTACTAATTTTTTTTGTAATGTTTCATTTTTTATCAATTCTAATATTTTTTTTGCCATATCTTCTACCGAATTTGGATCAAAAAGATAAGCAGCGCTACCAACTACTTCGGGAATAGACCCCGACCTAGCTGCCACTACCGGCACATCACATGACATAGCCTCAAGAGGCGGGATGCCAAAACCTTCGTATTTTGAAGGAAAAACAAATATTTTGGCTATATTCATAATACAAACAACATCTTGTACGTTAATCCATCCTAACTTTATTATCTTATTTTCTAATCCTTGTTTCCCAATCTCTTTATTTATTTTTTCATAACCAGTTTCAGGTTCTCCTACTAAAACTAATTGGTAGTCTTTTAATTCACTGTTATTAGCTATTTTCCCGAAAGCCTTGATTAAATTTGGAATATTTTTCTTAAAATTAATTCGTCCGACAAATAAAATAAACTTATGTGGTAATTTATATTTTTTTCTTACTCTATTTAATTCATTTTGATCATTAATAACCCGATATTCGCCTTTATCAAAACCTTGATATATAACTTTGATTTTATCAGGATTAATATTACACAGTTCTATTATTTCTTTTTTTGAAAATTCAGAAATCGTAATTACTTGAGAAGCTTTTTTTATCGCCTGCTTTAAGCCAAAATTATGATATTTTAACTCCAAAGAAGAATAAAGTTCCGGAAATCTTCTAAAACCCACATCATGAATAGTTGTTATTGTTTTATTAGGTGAAATAAAAGGAATTATATGTGCTGGTACAAATAGTTGTTCAGGTGGATTTTTCTTCATTTCATAAGACATTCTTAATATAGTCCATAAATATTTTGGCGACCAAGATAAAATTTTCTCTTGAAAATTATTCGGTAATTTGGCTAATTTTCCTTTCAATTTATCCGGTGTATATAAAAAATATCGATTCAGGGAATCGATTTTAGCAAGTTCTAAAATTAAATTGTATGAGTACCATTCAGTACCGGTTTTAATATCACGATTAGCTCTTGATGCATCAATACCAATATCCATAATTATTTGAACAAATTATTTTTTCAATAATATATTTCTTTTGTAAGAATCTAAATTCTCAATTGCAATACCGCTACCCTTGCCAACGCATAGAAGAGGATCCTCAGCTACATAAGTCGATACCCCTGTTGCTTTGGTAATTAATTTGTCAAGAT
>Ga0066650_10000436_pt1 | contig 13862 bp, 2 predicted proteins | sample CryGey092014_all_FD_59539 | JGI IMG/M metagenome (GOLD analysis project Ga0066650, IMG submission 59539) | Groundwater microbial communities from aquifer - Crystal Geyser CG23_combo_of_CG06-09_8/20/14_all | ecosystem: Environmental > Aquatic > Deep subsurface > Groundwater | place: USA: Utah...
AGCGAGCGAGCTTTCCGAGGAGGAGTGCCGGGCATAATTTCGTCGATGTTTTTCAATAGAGTGATACCCGTTGCAGGTGTGGCCGCTATTTATAATTGGTTGGATAGAGAGCTTGACGCTACTCCCATTGGGGGTCTGGATGACTGGGTAAGCGCTCAAACAGCCGGTCATCGTTTGGCAATGTCATACGCTCGAGATGTTACAGGTATGACGGCCGTTTCGAAGTATGTGGCAAAACAGTTCCCCGGAAGCGAGTTTATCTCCAAAGACTTACTTGGTCCCATTCCCGGGATAGGCGATGTTGGCCTGAATGTAGGAACAACCGAATCCTATCAGGAGATGCAGGATTATTATAATGAGGGCTATGCGCCGGTTCGTTCAGGGCGTTGGTGGTTTTTTTCCAAAACGCCTTGGGGCGGTGGACGTATTTCCGGATTTGAACCCAATTGGTATCTCAATGAAAATAAAGATATTGGCCGCGATCCCGAATTACAGGAACAGGAAAGACTACATTCATGGATTCCTTCAGTCGGGCCAGGTCCCGGGTTCAATCCGCTCTCGCCGGCTTTTGCTTTGCTTGATCCGTATTGGAAAGAACGTTATTTCTATGATGAGCGTCCTTATCCTATTACCGGCCCGATGTTCAATGAGACAAGTCCTTGGGCAGGATTAAACGCTACGGTTGGTCAAGTTTTGAAGCCAAGGTTGAGGATGCATGTGGATGAAGTTAATCAGGCAATTGGTTTAGTCGGAGACTTCCCGGAAGGAACACGTTCTATGCCTGTGCCTTATGCCGATAGAATGTCCGGAATGTTGAATGGAGCCGTAGTTCAAAGTATGGTGAATAGTTCCCGTGGTGGCCAAGGGGCATCTTTTGGCAATATTGGCGTTGGTGGCGGGTACGGAGGTACCGGTAGGGATCTCGTTCCGGATGCCGATATTCAATCCGAATATGAGATGTCCTTAGGCAATGCACCGGTTGTTTCATACACTGAGGGCATCAGTTCGCCATTGAATCCGTTCTATCAAGCCGGTATGAGTGTATATCATACAACGGAGATGACGGGACTTCGCGGATATATGTTCCAAAGTATTTTTGGAGATTGGGGCACTGACCGGCCCGTTATGGAAAGTTTTGATGTTGGGAGTCTTGAGCAGAGTTGGTGGAAAGCAAATCTTGGCGGCGGACCATTGCCCTTTGAGAGTATGCAGGAAACTACTGAGATTATGCGTCGTTTCTGGCCTCATGAAAGATATAGCAATCTGCAATTTAATCCAATTCGGAATAATCAGCCGGACTGGATGCCGTCCGGCTCTACATATTTTGAGGACTTTACTCATGGCGATCCTTATGGGCGAGCAAAGGTCTCGAGAGAGGGCGTACTTGCCGGCCCCGGGTTTGAGAGAATGTGGGGAAATATTCTTGGCGATGATATGTATAGAAAACCGCGTGCCAGTATGATAGGATATGACTATGAATCACAGGTTAGATACTTTGCCGGTCTTAACTTATTCGCAACTCCGGTTGGAGCAAATGAAGATGCGACAGTATTAGGAGATGCTATTCACAAAAAGATACAGGATAACTTGGAACGTGCCGGGTACTTGGTCGAAGCGGAAAGGTCGGTACGTGATCCGGTTACCGGCATAACCGGTCATCTAGATGTTGTGATGGATACCGGTGAAGGAGAAACTGTTGTAGAGCTCAAGTCCGTTTCTCCCGGCCGTATGCAGAATTTGCCGGCTGAAGGATATGCGGAGCATAGAAGCCAGTTAAATTTCTATCTTGGTGTAGAAGGACAGCAGGCCGGTTTTTTATTCTACATAAACCAGCAAAATTTAAATGATGTAAGACTCATCCCCGTAGAATTTAGCCGTGAACAGATGAAGGAAGATATCGATCGTATGCAAAATGCGCGCAGTAGAGCCGCCAGCCTTATCGATCAGGGAATTGTGTCGCCTTATCAACCATATAGCGATACGGCACGAGCGATGACGCTCGCCCTATCCGCTCCATGGAGCGATGAGTACGAACAGACTTATCAGTCAGCTTTGGATGAATCCGGAGACGATCCGGCAATGCTCGCTCGACTTAAACGCTTTAATGCAATGGCTAACCAAATGAAGGAGAGGAAGAGGTTCACTCCATATAGATATAAGGGAGTGCAAGATCCGGAAGATGCGGATCTGTTCAGCCGTATAGCAGGGCCTGTTTGGGAAACATTCTCGCATCTTGATACGCCCATAGGAACCAAATTCCTTCCAGCTAGATCGGCATTAGAGGATTACGAAAGATCTGAGATTTATGGAGAAAACTTCGGGTCTTGGGATCGTCCGGTTCAGTCTTGGATTATCCCGACCGCTCGATCGGTAGCATCCAAGCCCGTTGCCTATGCCACCGGCTTTGGTGCAGTAATGGGAATGCTTTATGGTAGAGACGTGAAAGGCCGGGCGATTGGCGCCGCCGCCGGAGCCGGCCTCTCTTTTATGCTCTCATCCGGTCGTTCCATTTATGAAAACACAACAGGTAAGCAATGGATACCAAAGGAGACTCGTCGAAATCGGGCCATTGAAGAATATTTTAGTATGCTTGAGTATGTGAAATGGATGGGTATCTATAATAAAACGAAAGACTATGATGCTAAGGTTCGAGCAATGCGTACGGCATATGGGATGGATCCCGATAATTGGCAGTCTATTTATGCGGTGCCGGCTGCGGAAAGAGTTTATATTCGTGGTATGCAGAAGGAAACTAATCCAACAAACAGAGAACATATTTTGCAAATGGTATCGACTCCGGCTCGGCGAATTTTGCAATCTAAATGGGGAATGCATCCTGAAGGTCCCGGTGAAGGTCCCGCCGGTTATTTTCGTCGTCATTACTTGCCTCCGGCAAATTGGGCCGGCTGGCGGCCGGATATGGATATCGAAGATTATAAGGTTTCATATATCGATAATGAAGGACTGGATATGCACGATTTTAGCCAATGGGACGACGATGTCCGGCGTACCCGGGCTAGGGGCATTGAATTTACAAATTCGATAAACAGTCCCAGATATGGATGGGACAGAAATGCAAGGTATGTTAAAAAAGTTTTACGGTCCATAGGACTGGAGAGCGCGCAGATAGAGGGGCAGAGTACCGGCACAAATTCAAATACTTTGACACTTAATTCAACTCGCGATGTTACTAAACAAGTGGCTCAAAATGTAATCAATGGAGCATATGCATAAATGGCTGGAACTGAAGTCATATTAATTCAGAAGGGGCTTTGGGAGGAGCTTTGTGGTCTTATTGGCGAATTGGCAGCGGAGACCGAAACGGATAGATATAGGCGTGTGCAAGCCATCTTGGCCAGATACGCTCAAGTGAACCCTGTTCTTATGGCCATTGGCCCTGGCGAGGTAGATGGACTGATGGCCCGTGGTACAGCCATACTTTATGAAGACGGATATATGAATACGGTTTCAAGTCAAAGTATTCATTTTAATCTTAGTACGGAATATGTAAAAAAGACTCTCCCATCCGATCTCGAGGAGCTTATACTAAGTCTCGAATCCGGCTCCGTGAAAATTGGTGAGAAGAACCTCAGTATAGAAAGAGGGGTAATCGAGGTTTTTTACGAAGCAATTCAGAAAGAAACCGGAATCACGCCCGAGGCACTGGAGAAAAGATCGGATAATGCCGTTCAGGCTATTCTGGATCAGGATATGATCAGAATACAACGATTGGAATTTGAAGATCAGGGAGATAAATTACGCCTGATTGCAGTTCAAATGAATGCCAGTAAGGAACCAATTAAAGTAGAAATCGGTCAGGCTACCGAATTATACTCGGCTATGGAGAATGGTCGGCAATATGGAGAAAGGGGAGGCAATGTTATTTTAGGCAAAACCTCCGCTTTAGTAGATCCTACTACGGATGACTTGAGTCTATTAAGAAAAGTATTCACCGATAAGGAGCTTCTGGCAGACGATGAAAGATTCGTTGCACGATGCGCACAGCTCTCCGGAACTTCGGAAAAGAAACTTCAGTTAATTTTTCTAGTAGGACAAGAGTTGGATGAATCTACCAGAAAAGCGGTGCGATTCGATGAAAAATTATTAGCTTTTAAACGTAAGTATCTTCCTGAAGGCCCCATAAGTATTTTCGATGCCGGTGCAGGATACGCCGAATTAAGAACACCTCCACTCGTATTCCCGTCGGTAACGAATAATCCTATTGCGGGATTGAGCTTTAGAACGTATAATATCAATAAATTTGTGCCTGAGTTAGGTGGACGATGGAGTGAGGCTTTCGAGACGGCAAAACCGTATAGAGCAGTTGGCTCATCCGGTCAAAGCTTGGAAGATGTTTTGAAGGTAATAGACGTAATACAAAATAGACATGATAAGGATATTGTAGGATTGGATGTTGAGACAATTCCAAATGCCGGCTTGAAAGCGGCTCTTGGTTTAGGTAAAGGAAGAGCAGAAGATATTATTGTCTCGGCAGGATTGAGTAAAAGTCGCGGGTTCGCGGCCGATCAATCATTCCAAACTTTTACCAGACGTTTCAGTAAGTCTGAGGCCGAAATAACTAGGGCATATTTTAATAACTCTATCGATCGATTGGGTAAATATTTGAGTGGAGAGCAACAGTTTTCGGAAACCGAAGTTGCCGCTATTGCCGATGACTACACCAGTATAACTCAATGGTTCGGCGCATCTTCGGATCCTCTTGTATTCAATCAGGCCGACGTAGCGAATTACGAAAAGCAGCTTAAAACGGCGTTGGATAAATTGCCGGCAGATGATCCCAGAGTTGCCGGTATTAAAGCAAGAATGCTTGAATTCCAAGAACCGAAAGGTTCATATTGGGGTCAAGGATATGCCGGCGTTATGGAGGGCAAAAATACAGACGCCGGCTTCATTCCAAATATGTTTAATGATATTATGCAGCAGAATGACGGAGGTTTGGAGGATTATCTCAAGTTGGATAGCAATGTCAAGAAATTGGAGGCATTTAAGAGTTGGGTGACTGTCGAAGACAATGCCGGCGTTGTACTCGAACAACTACAGAAAACCGTTAATTTGGCCGCGACCAATTTGCAGAGTATGGGTACCCCAGGAGGGGAGATGCTTGATGTAATCCGGAAAGCTATTTCCGGAGCCAATGCCGTAGTTATGCATGAGAGTTACGATAAGCCTTTAATCGCCAAAGCTTTCGAAAATGCTTTTGGAAAGGAGCAGGCAGAAAGAATGATGGTAGAGATTCGAAAAGTTCCGGTTGCGGATATCGCATCTTTACATAAGCTACTACAGGAGATATTTGGCGATACTGCCGCAAGAGTCGGAGTTCAAGAACTAGTAGGTCTGATCTCGGCTGAAAAATTTCCATTTGGAGAAGTACTAACAAAAGACAGCAAATTGCATCGAACAGAATTCCATCAAGGTTCTCTGGACTTAGGTTATGAGCTTCTCTTGGCCGAGGATATTGCTAGTAGCGGGAATGTTCCAAAGATCAGGAGCTTGATAGATAGAGCTACAGAAAGCATTGATTTTGCAAATGTTATTGGAAACAAAGACGTTTGGTTTGTTCCTGGCGTAATATCGGGAACACCTGGCGGATCTCCTGAAGAGATACTAAATAAGTATGGTATCAATATGGAGTTGACGGATATTTTAAATCCGCACATCTCTCGATTGAGCGAGATGGATAAAAGATATCCATTTCCTGCCAGGATGCCATTTCAAATCGAGGACTTAAAAAGAACGGAATCGGGGGGGTTCCGGCTTATTACCAGAGCGGCCGTAGATGATCGATCCTCTACTTTTTTTATAGAAAGTGAGGCTAGTTTGCTTCGTTTGTTCAACGAATTTGGGATGGTTACCGGAGACAAGGAGACAATTAATAAATTTGCATCATATGAGATGTTGGCAAAAGCAATTGACGAAGAGCGTCGTCGATATATGGAAATTCTTACCGGAGAGAGTCGAGGCGGCGCTATGATTAAAAATGTTGCGGCGACGCTCGACACTAGAGTATATGATCCTATATCGTATGATGTAAAATTAAAGGATTTTGCCGATTATATCTATAAGAGTAAGCAGGGGAAAGGAGCGTTGTCTCCCGCTGAGGAAGCAAAGTATCTTGTAGAAACCACAGGGTATATAGCCGAAAGACTTCGTGATAGAGAGAGCGTTAATACGGTATCTAATGTAATGGCAGATGCTCTGATGGTTCATCATGGAGAACGTGTTTTGAAAGATATGGTGTTGCCTTTTGGTCCTAGAATGCCAAAAGAAGTAGTAGGAGCGATTGAAAAAGCGATAGGAGGAGATGTCTTTGATGTAGCTAATACATTCATGGCTGGCGGTCTTGCCGATTTGCGAGATTTACGTAAGGCCTTACCCAAACATCTTAAGGAATTAAATATTACTCAGGAGCAAAGAGACGTTATCGAGAAACGGGTTCTTGGTGAAACAGATAGTCTCGCCATACCTCCTAAAGCAGGAGTTATTCCCAAAGATGCCGCTATGAATATTCTCAACGAGAGAGCTATGTGGGCCGGGCGGGCGGCCGGAGTTCCTGATTTTGATATCTCCAATTTAATATCCGATAATATCAAGATCTTTTCGGATGCGTTTAAGGGAAGAGAAATGCGGACCATTGACTTAAGTAAAACCAGCGATGCTCTAGTAAAACAAATGTACGAGTTGCTTATAGATAAACAAAAGAGAGATTCCGTAGAGCCAGGACCGGGTAAAGCTCTTGCAAATTTGCGTTTCGGCAATATCTCCGGATTTGTGGAATTAGCGGATGAGCCTATGGTTAGAGATATGATGCCATATATGCCGGATATCTTCAAAACATATACTTCGGATGAATTGATGAGACTTGCTCAATCCTTGAAGGGAGTAGAGGGAACGGGAGTGGTACGAGAGATGCAGTCTATAGCCACAAAGGCGATAAGTTCCAGGTTAGGGGCTCCGTACGCCGAACCAATGGCAGCTGGCGTGATCAGAGCAGCTGAGCCTTTGGAAGAATTAGCTTCAACAATTAGAGCAAAAGGGCCGACGACGGCCATGATTGCCGGCGGATTATTTTTACTTGGTGCCGGTATCAATAAGGCATTCGTTGATCGTCTACCGGAAAGAGAGAGACTTCGAGATGATACGTCATACGTATCTACCGATGGTACAGTCATTCAAGGAGGCCGAATTGATGAAGCGAGTGTCGACGCATCCAATGAAAATCTTGGAATATCTGAAGGATCGAATATGATAGTGAATGGTATCAAAAATCCTATCAGCGCAGACCAAATTGTGAATCTTATGCAGAATAGATTTGGCGCAGTAGACGTAGACAGGAAAACAAAGAAAATGGATCCTGATCGAATTCGTACGATCCTTGGAAAAATGATATGAGTTTAGCCGAAGACATACGAGAAGTTGCAAAAGACATATCTCATTCCGTAGGCGGAGCAGTCTCTTCGGTTCAAAACGTCTATCCTCTCAAGGATGTGGGAGTTGATTTTAGGGCGCCTATTGGGAATTTGGGAGTACAAATCAGCGAGCTATTCATACCGGAAATCATAAACAGGGAAGAGAGATTACAGGGAGTATCCAGGGATTTGTATAAGCTACAGATTCTAGGAGAGAGGTCTAATAAAGAACTTGTCGCCCTATCCGAAGATCAAAAGTCTTTGATCGCAAGGGGCTATACTGCGGAAGCGGAGGCCTTTACGCCTGCAACAAAATCATTCTTTAATGCTATTAATGGTTTTGTCGCCAAGACACAATCTGCCGGTTGGTCTAACAAAATGGAGAAGGGAACCAATCAACTTACGATGTATGGTAGTCGGTTGCTCGCTCTTCCATATGCAGAGTGGTCGGGAAGAGATCAGTTCGTAAAGATCGGCAGATTTCAAGATGAAGAATGGTATGCAAGAACACTTAAGGAGTTCTTTAAGTCTGCGGATGCATCCGGAGTGCAGGATGTTATAGAACGTCAGGCTGTTCCTGTTATTTATGTTCACCCTGAAGACGTTAAGAGGCTATTCCAGGATCCGGAAGTTGTACGGAAAATCGGTAAAGAATGGGAGTTTAAGAATCCATATCAACAGGTATTTAAGGCTACAAGAGATCCGCATGAGTCTCTCCATTCTTTCCAAACAGCTCTTTTAAGAGTGACGGAGAATGTAAAACAAGGTACGGCCGTATTTGATCCACGAAGTCTCGGTCCCACTCAAATAGACTTTGATACCGACTTACTTGGCCTATGGGTTGCCGGAATGCGCAACCTCGTAAAAAATACGAAACAGTTTCAAAGTCATCTTATGCATTGCATAGAAGATATGCGAAATATGAGTACGGGAGCTAAATATAATATAGCAGAGTATCAGGCTATAAAAGTATATTATGCGGATCGACTCGATAATTTGATGGGCATGCCTCAAACTCTAAAGAATATAGGTCAGAATGACTTGGCCAATCAAGTCGATTCTATGCTGAAGCAGGATATGAAAGATTTTGCCGGCTTGTCGATTGAAACATTACAGAAGCAGGATAAGACTCTGCCGGCTATTTTACGGAATACGAAAGCATCCTATAAGGATCTTGATATAAGTATTGAGAATATAGAGCATAATATTTTTTCGAATATCAGGAATATTCCGGATCCTACCAAGCGCGCATTTGCTCAATTTGCCGTATCGACTCGTATGCTTGGAGATATATCTAAGGATACGGCTGCTATTCCAGGCGTGATATCTGCAATCGATGGAATACCTTCTAAGCTTGAGGATTTAGGACAACGATTCGCTCGTTTGGTTACTGAAAGAGCGACCAGTAAATGGGATACCTCCATAGCGGCGACAAATGTATCTCTTTTACATAATCAATTACATGGAGCGAATACGTTGATTAAGGACTCTATCTCAATGCTCAATAGACTTGATTCCGGTCAGCGCTTAGCTCAGTTCGGTGGGATGAATGTTCAGCCATTTAAGCGGCTTGTGTACAATGCCTTATATTCCGGAGAGCTATCTCAAGCAGAGAGAGAGACGGTCTATGATACTGTAGCGGCAATCACTATGGTAATTGAGGATATTGGCATAAAGGCTTTAAAGACCAAAAGCGTCGGAGATCGATTAAATGCCTTTGAGATGCGTAGTCTTTTTGCTCCGATAATGGTTGGAGGAAAAGTCAAGGCTGCCGATGTGGTTGGCATTCTCAAGGAAATTTTCCCCACTACTGAATTCAAATCGGGAGATCTGGATCTCTCTAGGATAACGATCCTGAATCCTTTCAAAAGTATACTTGCATTAGACGATAAATTAATGGGACCGGCTCTTGAATTACTATTAGCTCGCTTCTCTATCTCCAGTCAGGATGCGTTCCATGCGTGGAATAATATTAACAGAACCGAAGAGATTGTGGCTCAAGCCTTAAGTGAAGGCATCTTGCGGAAGACGACAGTGGCAGACAAATCCGCTATCTTAAATAAAAACATCAAGAATACTTTCTCTAATACTCCCGCGCTGGTTCAAGGAGTAGCAGACAAAGAGGCAAGATATCGTATTGATGAGAATTTCAAGACAGTCTTGACTCAACTAAGAGCCAATGATCAAACTCAATTGATAGATAGGCATATCGTACAATTAGGTGAGGATATTCAGTTTCCTGTTCAATTAATCGAAGCGATGGATAAAGCGAAGAACCTGACTGCAGATGAAATTGCTAAACTTAAAGGAAATGTTAGACTTACTGAGAGCGCTTTTCGTAAAGAAATGTCTAAAGCCGGTTCAGTGGCCGGAGTAGCTATCAAAGATTGGGAAATGAATGTCCCGGTAGATGAAGTATTAAGGGCTGTGCGACAAACTACGGGACGAGGAGCTCTTGATCCGTATGCTCAAGGATTATTTAATTACAAAGGAGGCGAATATAGGATACCATATTTTATTTGGGAGAATGGAGGAACGCATATTCTGACTTTAGAGGATTATATAGTTGCAAGAGCAAAGACCGGAGCATCGGCCGCGGTTATTATGAATGAGTTGACGGAAACGCTGACTGGAGGAACCGAGGCTTTTATATCTCAACGTATTGGTATGCCTACCCCCATCGTATTTCTTCAAGGACCTAAAATGGAGTATATTTCTGAGGCGGTTTTTAAGAAAATGTCGCTGAATCAACAGAAGGAATATGTCCTTAAGACCTTATTGCCCGCGTATGCTCGGGTTGGAATCGCGCCAGCCTCTGCTGCAGGAAGTCCCAACGTATGGAAACCGTATGGAATAGCAACTCGGAATAATATCCTTGGACAAATTGTCGATGTGGTGCTTGGGCGATCGGCTAGAGGCGGCGTCAATACCAAGTATGAAATCCAAGAACAGACTTCCGCATTTAATATATGGGAAACGAAGTTTACTCAGGAGCATTATTGGGATAATTTCTCCAGATTTATGTATAATGTTTTTGGCAAGGAGGCATGGAACTACGCCGGCATACCTCCGTCGGGGGAGGGAGCCTTTCCTATCTTCCCCAAGATGTTTGTGTCGACGTCGACTCCATCGGCCGGTGGAGGCTTTATGGCAAGTTCACACTTCCTTAAGTTTATGTCGGCAGATACCGAGATGAATAGGCTCGTCTTCGATACGGAGTTGGATAAAGCCAGAGGGATAGCAATGTTTGATGAGATATGGAATGTATATGGAGATTTATTAAAGCAGCCTAATAAGCTTAGCAAGGATGCGATTTATCTTGAGCATCTTGGAACGAATGAGCAAGGAAATGTAGCCCAGATTGTGTTGAATCTTGGAAAGCTTCAACGTGAGTTAGGAGAAAAACCTTTGGCTGGTTTGGCACAATGGCAAAAAGAATTGGTTTCTGAGAAACTTGCGATGCCTCATACTCAGCGTATATTGGATATGTTCCCGGATAATCTCAAATTCCAAATTAAGTTAACTTCAGCAGGAGTACGGGACAGTAAGTTCGCACAACTTCGGGAGGGAATGGATCCCCGACTTTTGCTCGAGTTGGTGCATGCATTTAGAGGAAAGACCGGCGGAGTTGAGATTACTCCAATGGTAGCAGTTCCCAGCCAAGTAAAAATAATAGGTACGTTTGCAGGTAAGGGCGCGGCCCAGATTTTAGATGAGGCCTCTACCGATGTGCTGTCCGCATTAAATCGGTATGAAGCGGATATCTATGGAGCTTTTGGTTCAGTGCATATGGACTCATTTGTTCGCGATATCGGGCATACTACCAGACAATTTATTATGGAAGGCGTGCCTGAATACAAAAAACTACAGACCAGACAATTTGCCGAAGTTTCCAAAAATCATGTAGAAGAATTTATCAGACTAAGTAAGGAGATAGATGATATCGTAGCCAAGCATGGCGATCATCCTACGGAGAAGGGGCTTGAGACAATGATAAATGAGTTGAGGGGCGTATATAATAAGGCTCTTAATCTGCCGCATAAGTCCGAGGATCGGGTAGCTCTTGGGCAATTTTTAAATAAATTTTTGGCGATTGATAAGAATGGAAAGGCCGAAGGTTGGTTGTTGTACACGGAGAGTGTTGCGGCACACCCCTATAACAGGGCTCCGGGACGTATTACGGTTAGCATGAATGATATCAGAACAATGTTTGGTGAAATATCAGAACTTCAGGCCTATATTGATCCCGGTGGGATGGAAACAAAGCGAACAATAGCTATGAGTTCTTTCTTACATCAAATAGCGAAACCTATTACGAAGGAAACAATAGCATCATCGCTTGGTGATTTTTATGCCGATGCTACCTGGGTTTCCGCGAATCAACTATGGAAGAGAACCGAAGAAGGCGGAGAGGTTCAGCTCGAGACTGTTCGGAAATTTGCCGAGACATTAAAAAAGCGTGGAAAAAATACAGTAGTTCTTGGAGGCGGATTTGAGAAAACTAAAGCCATTGTAAATGCTTTTATCGATGAAGGAGTTGATGCGGTTGGCGCATTCACGGAAGAGCATGCTGAAGCTTTGGGCCCGAAAATGGTCGCTATTGGAAAACAACTGGCCCCGACCGTAAAGACGGAAAGAGCATTCAGAAATCAAATCATGGCCAATCTTGGGCGACAGGAACAAGCTACGGTAAGCCGACTTGCCGGTCCGGATTTTACCGCAACTGCTACCTGGTTCGGTATCATCAATGAAGTGGATCATCTTGATACGGGAACGAAATTGCCCAGTCTCGCTGAAGCGGCAGAGGACCTCCTCAATAGAGCTAGAACTCAAGGGTCTGTTGGAAATTTTCTCGATTTGATTATTTCGGAAGGTCAGGCTATAGCGACGCAAGCCGGACATGATGCCGGTGCTGTTGACTACGCTCAAGGACTTTGGAAGAGTATTCCATCGAAAGCAAAATGGATTATCGGAGGAATCGGCGCATTGGTACTAGGTATTGGGGGTTTAAACAAATTGAGCTTCCACTTAATGGATAAGGAAGGGGGCCAAGAGGATAAAAGGCTTGATCGATTGATTCGTGAAGAATCCGGATATGATCGCATCCCCCCAGCTCGTGCATCTCTTCCAAGAACCTCGAACAATCGACCTCTTATGAGTCGACCGGTAAGCCATGTGATTATTAATGAAGAGGAGTCAATTGATCAGGAAAGGCTGAGACAATATCTTGTGGAACATATGCAAACAGGGAGAACATATATCAAATGACGGCTAAGCCCAATATTCTACACAATCCTTGGAATTATCCTTATTCCGAATGGGGCGTCAATGAGCAGACCTACTCCACTGCGGTCCCATCCGAAGAAGCTTTTCCATATGAAGACTTTGTAGGCAATTCCCGTATGGGCGCCGATCTATGGGCTAAAAATCCTGCATTGCGGCAGGTGCCGAAGAACAATCGATACACGTATATCGGCGCCATTGCCATCGAAGAAGTAAATGGCGCCGTCGTCGACGTATCCAAAAATGTATTATCTAATTTCAAGTATACAGGTGGTATATACGGCTCCCCCGTACCCGGCTCCGGCGACCAAATCACAAGCGTTTACATGTTGCGCATTGCTTTCGATGATGCCAAGTCGTCGGTAAGAGCTGTCGCTCCTCTCGTTCGTCAATTTGAGCGTTGTCCAATTATCCCCATCAAAGATATGGAGTTAGCTAAGGATGCGGTAACGGCTGTTGCTCAGCTTCAAATGAATATTCGTACGGCCGAAGACCTACCCGATGGAATGGTTGTCGAATTGATGCTGGCTCCAATTAACGTTGCAAACTATATGCCGGCTATTAATGGCGAATCGCTTACGTCCCCCGACTTCTGGGCCTATGTCAACTACTCATTGCTAAAGTGGTATGTTTACGATTTCAGGAATGCGGCCGACTTGCGCGGGGTGCCACTCGGCAGCAACGACGCAATCTCCGATATGGAATCGATGTATGGCGATGTCACTCTTCAAATTGGTAGACTGGATGAAGGGTTTGTTAGTGACGTATACTCCGTCAATGCGGCGATAAACCAAGTAATGGACGTGATACTTAGTACGACCGATTACTTTGAGCCGGCTACCGATGAAGACGGAAACGTGGTTGACCGGCTCACCACCGTAAAGGATGAATTGAGAGGAAAACTTCGCGATGCTCTCGGTATTGGGGATAGCGAGGGAGAAAAGACAAAATACGATGACTTTATCGATGAGATAGCCGGAAGCGACGGGCCGCTGGAACAGCTTTATAAAGCTCTTATTGCCAAGGATCTGGATCACCCGACGGTCGTTGAGGCAATGCGCAAAATTGTCGAGGCGATCCATAAGGCCAAGGCCGATATATCCGGTACGATGCCCGAGAGTCTTGTTTTTAATGATATAGGTTTGCCTAATC
>Ga0066650_10000437_pt1 | contig 13842 bp, 15 predicted proteins | sample CryGey092014_all_FD_59539 | JGI IMG/M metagenome (GOLD analysis project Ga0066650, IMG submission 59539) | Groundwater microbial communities from aquifer - Crystal Geyser CG23_combo_of_CG06-09_8/20/14_all | ecosystem: Environmental > Aquatic > Deep subsurface > Groundwater | place: USA: Utah...
CAGTGTTGGGGGTTATTATCTCTTCATATTCATTGTATTTACACAATCAGGATTCATCAACCTTTTGTAATATTAGCGCAACGTTCAACTGCGATATTGTGAATAAGGGGATTTATTCTGAAATTGCAAATATCCCAGTTGCGCTTTTTGGCATCATTGGGTATGCGGTATTAGGGATTGGGTCATTGCTCATGCACCGAAAAAAAATTTGGTTTCAACTCACCGCAATTGCCGCTGCGATCGGGTTTACTTTTGCGCTATATTTGACGTCGATTGAAGTGTTTACTTTAAAAACATACTGCTTGATATGTCTTTCTTCTCAAGCCGTTATTCTTGTCATCGTTATTATCCTTCTTTATTATTACCGGCGACACATCAGGGCGGGTCTCCCAGCATAAATATTTTTATAAAAAAACACCTCGTGTGTATACCTGGGGTGTTTTTTATTTTTACTATCTTGTTAATTCGATGTTTGCTGACGGTTCTTCTGTTGCTCCTATCGGCGCTTTTAGCGTCACTCGTCCGCCTACAAGTTGGATGGTGTACCCTGTCTTGTAGTCAGTACAGTCCGTATATTGATACGTGCTACTGTTAGACGGGTCCGTTGGCATTGATGGCAGATAGGTTGGGACAATGTATGTGCACAAATTGTATCCCGCATCAGAAATTTCAGTCAACGCCGCTGGGATGCCAGCTGGAAAGTTTCCATTATTTTCTGCTGCGTATTGATGAACCGCGTTAAGCAATGCATTGATATCGCTCCACCGCTGTGCGTCGCGCGCCTGCCCATATTGTCTTGAAGGGTTTACGGCGATCGCAACAATTGCTGCCAAGATTGCGATAATGCCGATGACAACAAGGAGCTCAATAAGAGTAAATCCTTTTGCGTTTCTTAGTTTCATATTTTGACCATTAATAAATGATATGGTAAGTATAGCTGATTTTGGGTCAAGGTTCAACGAGTGTATCGGATTGATACTGTCGCAGTTCCTGTTTTTGTGCTTGGATCATATTGTGCGTTGAGGATATCCAGCTGTTGCACAACCCCTTGATTTTCAAGTTCTGTTTCGGCAAAACGTAAAAGGACGTTACTTTGGAGTAAGAGCGCGGCTTCGGAAATGCTGACTTTTACTGTAACGGTTTGAGATTCGGTATCAGTTGGCGGTTCAGATGTAGTCGTTATTACGTCCTGAGCATCAAGCTGAATAATTTTTTGTGATTCAGATTGCATTTCAGTAAATTGTTTTTTTAAACCAGACTTTATCAGCGAGGTAAGTGTTTCGCGTGCATCTTCAACATCTTTGGTGGCAACAACGTGCAGAGTAACAATGCCACCTGTAAAGTTTTCTTGTGTGACCCCGTAGGTATATTGTTGATTAAATGCACTTAATCCCGGAACAGAAAGACGGACAGCGTTGCTAATATTTGCCGTTGCTCCTTCTGCATCGGCCTGGACGATTGCATCTATAGATCCTTCAGCGGGTATAGTCAAGTTTTCAAGAGTTCGGAAAATAACACCATCGCTTGTGGCAAGCCGTGTGCCAGAAACAAGAGGTCGTTCTGTCGATGCGGTGTTGAAAAGTCGAACAGTCCCTTTCGCGTAATCCATTTTTGTGTGAATGCCGGTTGTTCGCACAGTCGTTTGTTCTTCATGTATTTTTTCAATATAAGAAAAAGATGAAGCAATTGTAGGGTCAGCTAAATTGATTGTAAAAGTTTTTAGCGCAACCATTAAAGAGGCATCCTCGATATTTATATTTGCCGTAGGGGATGTGCTAGTTCCTGTTTTTTTTACCAGAAATAAAACAGTGAGCGCAACAATGATGATAATAAAAATAGTAAAACCGGCAGCAATTCTTTTTTTTATACTATCAAGAGAAAGTTGTATCCGAGACGTTGAGGTTGCTGCGAATTGCTCAAAAGAGATCAACTCACGTCCAGTTGTGCGTGAGCCGACACGGAGCGCACTTCCTATGGCGTGAGCAAATATTGGAAGCTCTTTCTTTGACAAGCCACTTGTCGCAAACACATGCGCAGCGGAACCAGGAGTAACATTTGCTTGTGCCGCTTGTTCAATGATCTCACTTAAATGTGGGAGGAGTGAGCCACCTCCTAATATACGGATAGAGTGGTGTGCCACTATATCTGATTGTTGGCCCAGAAATTCATCAGCACGATTGATTCGCGTGGAAATGTCTTGAGCAAAAACCTCTAGCGTCTGCGGAATTTTTCTTGGCGTCATTCCATACCTGCGAACTGACTCTGAAAGTGTTTCTGCGCCAAACGGAACATGTTGAGAGAGAACTGGGTATCCATTTTTTATTGTAATGACATGTGTTACATTAGTGCCTACATCGATCAATGTTAGGTGTTGATGGAGTGTAACGTCTGGGAGGATGTATCTGACGAGCGCGATACCGTCCGGCTCGATATGATCGATAAGGATTCGTTCATCTTTTAAAATGCGCGTGTATTCCTTAAGGATTCTTTTGTCCAAGACATATGCGAAGACAATTGGAGCCTCTAGCGTTTCTTTTATTATGAAAAGCTGCTGAAACGCAGGATCAAATGGAATTGTTTTGCGTGCTTCTTCGGACAGAAGAGTTGCGAGTTGTTGTCGCGAGCTTTGCGGGGGTTTGGCAACAGAAAAAGGGAACACCAGCTGCTCACTAATTGATAAGGTTATGTGGATAGTTTTGCGTTCCTGAAAACCACTTTGCGCGCGAACGCTCTTGAGTGCTCGCCGAAACGCAGCTTCGTCTGTGACGCGTCCCTGATGGAATGTTGTTGGACTTAATTCAGTCCTGCCTTTTGCCGTAATAATTACTGGAGAACTACTTTGGTCCACACAAACCAGCTCGATCGATCGATCGTTGATATTACATCCGATGCTGATTTGAGATTCAAACATAGATACGTACGTTATGGAAGTTGTTCGTAGTGCGTTGGCGTGAGAGTCCCATCAATCGTTTCAGATTCCATGCGAAAACGTTGGATAATATTCGAAACACGCGCCTCTGTTGTCATAATATAGGTATTTCCAATTTTTGTAACGTTGATTGCGCAAACTCCGCCGGAAAATGCCAGTGTATCTGATGAAAATAATGAATCCCGAGATACTCGGTATCGTCCTTCTTCAAGACAAGATAACCCAAGTTCGCGCGCTTGTATGCGTTGGTAGTTAGTTGCGCTGTCTGCATATCGCAGGCGTAATTGCGCGTGGATCCCAAGACCTACCGACAACAAAATGGCGGAAACAATGAGGATGCTAGTGAGCATGGCAAATCCCTTACAGCGCATAATCGTTCAATTCAATAGTAAGCGTGGTATGTGTGCGTGCATCCGGAAGACCAAAACCAATAGGCGTAGAAACAGTAAAATCAATTCCTAGATGAGTGCTCCCGCCCGCAGACTGGTTGGTGAACACAACGGAAGTCACTTTCATGTTTGATGAGTGACACGGTATGGCGGTGTCCACACCTTTTTTTAACAACAACTCTCCTTGCGTAACAAAAAAAATAAGCGGATCTTCAGCGGTTCTTCTTGTATGCAGAATAATTGAAGCTGATGGAGTAGTTGCGAGGTCGACAGAAAAAACACTCGCAGCGTCAATAGCGTATGCCGCACCGATTTCCTGTTGCAATCTCGCGGTAAGATTTGAAATTTCATTCTGTTGAGCGGATCTGACACTTGATTGCCGATATGTTCCAAATAGCGAAAAAACGAAACCCGCAAGCGCAAGCAAAAGAATCGTGCTGACGCCTATATAAACAAGAAGTTCTATTAGAGTGAATCCTTTGTGGTTATTCATAGGTGATGTGTACATCTTCAACTTGTGGCGCGTTAAGAGTTGTACTGGTAAAAATTATGCGGTACTGGATAAATCTTGTCCCGGTCGAGCCAGCATCTATCGCGATTGGATCACCATTTGTATAACTCGTTGCTGATGTCCCATCCGATCCGACATATACCGCAGATGCAAGCTCTGGTAATGTGTTTGCTGTCCTTGTTTGGAATGATATAGAGGTGCCAGCAGGAGTTTGTGCGGTCCATGAGATAGCACCAAAGAGCGTTAATCTATTTCCAGTGTCAAATGCAGACGATTGATAGGTTCCGTTTGCCATATATCCTTGCCAGGTTTGTAATTGAAAAGGCATGTCCGCGGTTGGATCGGCAGACCACAATGTGGTTGTTTTTAGATCAGCGTATGCGTTCGTGCCCCCGAACGTTGTTTCTTGGTATGGAGATGACCCGATTGATTGATAAAATGGGATGTTATATCGGCGATTTGATTGGTTAGAGTTTGGGGACGCGATTTCTAGTCGGATATTGTGCGACACTGGGAAGGTTATTGGTGCATCGAGAGTTACCGCATACCATTGTGTTGATGTAGTCACTTGTCCTGGTGTAGCGATTGTTTTCGTAGCAAGCACGGAGTTGTTTGTCAGATCCCGTATAGTCAGTTCAAGGTTTCCTGCCGGTGTGTTTGTCCGTGAGACAGCGAATGTTGCGCCAGTAATTGTCGTTGCTTGCGCAAAACGTAGCACCTCTCCGATTTCTTGTGTCCCCCATATAGCCTGATTTGTTGATGTGGTATAGGTGTTGCCAGCGGTAGTTCCTATAGCGTCTTGCAAAAGCATAACAGGTTGTAAATTTTGTGTTGTCCACGTAGTCCCGTTTGTTGTTTGGAGTGTTTGTTGTTGTGTGTCTATGTGACCCGAAGAAGGCATAATGTTTTGGCGTGGATCTGTTGTTCTGAGCGTGATTCGACCACCACCCGAAACTCGTTCCCCAACCACATAATATGTGGTTCCGGCTGTGGGAGTGTAGCTAGTTGAAAGCGTCGCCGTTTGCCATCCTGTTGATGAGGCGATGAAGGTTCCTGAAGTTAAAAAAATTCCTGACGGGACCCCCGCATTATCTGCTTGGATGCCAAATCGAAAGACAGATGAATTGCCCGTTTTGCTTGCGACATACGCACGGATTTCCGTGAGAGGGTTGCTGAACGGTGAGGTGAACCGGAATGCAATACGATCATTATTGTCAGCGATTCTCGGTGTATTATTAAATAATGAAAGAAGGAAAGCGAAGCCCATTGTTGCTTGTCCGCCTGACGCAAGTGTGATTTCTCCGTCAGTAAGCGTCGTACCAATTGTAGATGTAAACGTACCGTCAGCAAAATCAGCGGTTGTTGTTTCGTTCCAGTTTTGTAATTGCCGCATTGCCTGCGTAAAGAGCAGGGTCTGCGTAAAGAGAAGTTTGTTTGTTGAAACGCGCCGTACTTCTATATCTACTTGTTTTGTATGTTGGTCTTCTGTGCCGAGCGGATCAATTTGTCCTTGTGGGTTTCTGCGCGCATATGAAACTGTTATTTGTTTGGAAATATCGTTTTCGTTCGTTATTACCGGCTGTAGTGTCCATTGTGATGATTGGAGCGTCAGCCCGTGTGTGCCGACCGTTAAATTGTCCCAGTCATTTTTTGCGATACTATGAATAGCTTCAGTCGCGTTTTGTAAGCCAATCATTCCGTGCAGCTGTTGTTCTTGAAAACGTGCTGTTGATGAGGTGTCGATGGCAAGCAGGGACAATACACCCACAAAGAGCATAAAAAGTCCTAATGCGAGTGTAGCTTCAATTAAATATTGGCCGCGAGGATGTTGTGTCATAATGCGGTTGAGGAAACGTCTAGCGTACCATTGGAGCGTATAACAATATCAGTCGCCTTTTCGGCTGTCTGTATGGTGATGCTGCCGGTCTCATCAGTTAAGCCACGCGGGGTCGAAAATATGTAAGATGTTTTTGAATTCCAATCCATGGTCGCGTCATTTGGTAGCATAATAGTTTCCGAGATTGTTGATGAAGAGTTTCGAAGCGTCACTGAATTCGCTGATGTTTGTTCAAGGATCCAATCCGTACCTTCGACTGATGCAAGGGCATTCCGTTCTGCTTTTTGAATTAAATCAACGACCGCTGTTACCGCAGTGCCGTGATGCGCCGTTTGAGACCACGAAACGTACATGATTGTCCCCCCTGATGCGAGCAATACAAATATTCCGATTGAAACAAGTGCCTCAATAAGAGTGAACGCAGGTTTACAGAATGCTGATGGAGCCGGTGAATTGATAGATTGGGAGGATAATTGCGATAGCAAGGAGTGCGACCGCAATTCCGACCACAATAAGAAGAATCGGCTCGAGTAATGCTGAAACATTTTTTGATGTGTAATCAATATTTTTTTCGTAGTAAGTTCCAAGGTACGCGAGCGTCTGCTCGAGTGATCCGGAATTTTCCGCGGTTTCAAGTAACTTAAGAGCGATGCGTGGAAATACTGGAAATTTATTTAGACTGTCAGATAGAGACATCCCCGAGACGACATCTTCACGCACGTCTTCAAGAATTTTTTTCATGTATGTTGTGGCCATCGCTTCCGCTGTCGCATTTAATGCTTCAGCGATAGGGATACCGCTTTTAATCATAAAAGCAAGAATATGGAACAGGCGAGCGAACATGAATTCTTTATAGGCCATTGATACCCCTGGTGTGTTAAATAGAAAAAATTCTCGAATGCGCGCAATGCTTCGAACATTTTTTAAAGCACGAGATGCTATAATCAAAATAGCAAGGATCAGCAGTACAATAAATCCCCATTGACGAAGCCAGATCATTGTACCTAGTAGCACTTTCGTGATGGCGGGCAATGGCGTGTTAAAATCAGCAAACAAGTCTTGAAGTTTTGGGAAAATAAAAAACGAGAAGAGCGCGGCATAGGCAATGATAACGCTTACTAAAATCGCTGGATACACTAGTACCCCTCGGATTTTTTTTGAAATGTCGCTGTCACGTTCGTATTGCGCCGCTAGGTAGTTGAGCGTTTCTTCAAGCGTCCCGCTTTCTTCTCCGATTCTAACAAAACGAATAAATAACGTGCCAAAAGATCCACTGTGTTTTTCCATAGCAATACTTAAACCAATACCAGACTGGACATCGGTATGGACTTTTGCAAGCACATTTCGAATCTTAAGATCCGCTGGCTGATTTGAAAGAAATCCAATTGCCTCTGCTATACCGGTACCTGATTTGATAAGCAAGCTTAAATTTCGTGCAATAAACGCGCGGTCAAGTAATGAAAATTTTGGATCCCCGATTCCTATCATGAGTATGTGGCTTTAAGAACTTCATCTATTGATGTTTTACCTGCCAATGCTTTTGTGAGCCCATCAAAGTACATGGAGTGCATGCCGGCTTTTCGGGCGGCAGTTCGGATATCGTCCGCGTTCGCCCGTTCCATGATGAGTGATTTTATTTCTTCATTCACAACGAGAATTTCAAAAATTCCTATACGACCTTCGTAACCGCTTTCATGCGCGGGTAGAAATTTTTTTGGCTTGAACAAACGTAAGCGAGATGGAGTCGTGCCAAGCTCTTTTTGTTCTTGCGGTGTGAGACTTGAGAGTACTAGTTGTGCTTCTTTTTGAGACGGGAGATAGCTTTCCATATATGAGGTATGGAGTTTTCGCACCAACCGTTGCGCAATAATGACATTGATGGTGGAGGCAATTTGGAACGGCTCAATACCCATATCGAGTAGACGTGGCAGCGTGGTCGCAGCATCATTTGTGTGTAATGTTGAAAGTACGAGATGTCCGGTCATAGCCGCATTTATAGCAATGCTCGCGGTTTCTTTGTCTCGTATTTCACCTACCATGACGATGTCTGGATCTTGTCGCAGTATTGCTTTTAAACCTTGCGCAAAGGTCAGATTTGTTTTCGGGTTGACTTGTATCTGGTTTACCCCATCAATGTCGTATTCAACAGGATCCTCTATAGTTGAAATATTGACATTGCGGGTATTGAGGCGCTTTACCATTGAGTACAGAGTTGATGTTTTCCCAGCTCCTGTGGGTCCAGTTGCTAACATCATGCCGTAAGGGCGTTTGATATTATCAGTGATAACGTTAAGATGTTTTTCAGTAAAACCTAATTCTTCAAGACTAAAGTTTCGTGATTGTGCCGAAAGAATACGCATGACGATTTTTTCACCAGCAGTGATAGGGACAACAGATACGCGGATGTCTGCGGACTGGTCTTCAAATTTGTATTGAAATTTTCCGTCTTGAGCACCGCGGTGTTCGTCGGTTCGTAATCGCGCAAGCACTTTCACGCGAGATGTAATTTCATCGAGTAGGTCATTTGAAAAATTGGCGACGTCATGTAGTTCGCCATCGATTCGAAACCGCAACATGACATCCGCCTCCTGTGGTTCAATGTGGATGTCGGATGCGCGATTCGCATACGCATATTGAATAATCGTTTCAAGAAGATGGACTATACGCTCACTGTCACTTTTTGCATGCGCGAGTTCCTCGTTTAAATCAGCCTGCAACTTTGTACGATAAAGTCCCAACGTATCTCTGATATTTTCGCGTGTCGCAAAAAACACAGAGGCTTCTTTACCTGTAATTTTTTCTATTGCGGCGATCAGATCAGCTCGTGACGGATCTGTGAGGGCAATTGAAATAAACTGATCATCTTGTCGAAAAGGAACAATCATGTGACTCCGTGCGACGACTTCTGGTATGACGCGCAATGTTTCATCTGTAATAGTTCTTTTTTTCAGATTAATAAATGGAACTCGGTGTGCATCGGCAATAAGTTGGCCGAGCACATCATCTGGGATACTTTGCGTCGCGCGTATTGCGTCATAGATTTCAACTTTTTTCGTTGATGCATATTTTATTACAACCTCCACCTGCTCTTTTGTTATAAGTTCGGCGCGAAGCAATAGATTGAGCAGATCTATTTTTTTCATATGCTTAATTCTTCTGCTTTATGGACAATGTCATGAAGTGAGACATTTGCTTTAATGAGATAATCGGTAACACCAAGCTCCTCAGCTCGCTTTTTATCGATATCTTGTCCAAGATTTGAGAGAATAACCACAGGCACTTTCTTTTTCCCTTTTTGTATTTTTTTAAGATCTTTAAGAAAATCGAAACCATCCCGGCCTGGCAAAATTAAATCAAGAAAAATAAGATGAGGCGTTTTGTGGGTAAATTTTCTGACTGCCTCATCGATACTAATCGCAATATCAACATCAAATCCGCTTTGCATGAGCTTATTAGAATATATTTTCACTAAATACCTGTCATCTTCAACAAGTAAAATTCTTTTTTTCATATCTATTGTAGAGGCAATGTTATAGTAACGTCTGTGCCTTTTCCTTCTTCGGAAGTAAATGTGATATTCCCATGAAGCGCAGTGATGTATTCGCGAGCAACATACAAACCTAACCCGCTTCCGGCAATACTACGGTGGATAATGTTTTTGCCCCTAAAAAATTTCGTAAATACGTGCTTATGTTGGTCTTTAGGAATGCCGATACCAGTGTCGGAAACTGTAATCCGAACATCTTTTTCTGCCTGTGCTAAGCGGAGTGTGATTGTGCCAGACCCAATCGTGTATTTCATGGAGTTCTGGATAATATTATTCAAAGCGTTTCGTAGGAGCTGTTGGTCTGTTGTCGCTTCAATGTCTTTTTTAGGGAGGTCTAATTCAATTTCAACATTCGTCGCTTTTGCGTACGATGAAAAGTGTTTGGCAATTTCTTTTAAAAATTCTGATATAGAAAATGTTTCAGGACGGACGTTGATTGTTTTGCTGTCAGTTGAGAGGATCTCAAGATATCGATTAACCAACTCAATCATATCGCCGTTAATTTGACTCGCTTCAGATACATATTCTTTTTGCCCTTCGGTTAATTTCCCCATATCCCCATCTTCAAGCGCCTCAAGATATCCCCGAACGATTGAAAGGGGCGTCCGCAGTTGGTGCGAAATAATCGAGATAAATTGTCCCCTCCGCTCTTCTTCTTTATTTTTTGAGTCTGTGGGTATATTTTTTTTATTTGAATCCATGTTTGCGGCGATAATGAGCAAGATACTAATGGCAATGAAAACCAGGAAAATGATTACTATCATAAAGTTCTTTGATGGGTTTACCATATCAATTTTAGGCCTTTTTGTAAACGCATTGTTTGACACATGGCAAAAAAAATGCTACAATAAACTTGTAAAATAAAAATAAAAAATATGGTTACATTAGAACAGCAAGAGGCTTTTTTGCCCGATGTAGCGGTACGCGAAATTTTTGCCCAATCGATTTATGCAAGTTTTCGACCATCATTCCCATACAGGGATACACTAAAACGATGGTTTTTTTTGTTTTTGATAACCAACAACCACGATGACGACAGATCAACTTTTTAAAACAGCAGTTGAAAAAGGAGCGTCTGACCTTCATTTAGTAGTCGGCAAACCACCAATATTACGTATTGATGGGGTGCTTCAAGAAATAGCAGATGAGCCAGTCATGGATGCAAAACATGTCTTGGATCATATCAGCAACATATTAAACGATAAACAAAAGCAGTTATACGAGTCCGAACGTGAAATGGATTCTTCATACGCGATTGACGGAGGTAATCGATTTCGTGTGAACTGCCACTGGGAGCGTGGGAATCCGGGTATGGTCGCTCGTATTATTTCCCCTCACATTCCTACGCTTGATGAATTATCAATGCCAGATGTTGTCTATGATCTCATGCGACTCAAACAAGGATTGATTCTCTTGACTGGTCCGACTGGATCAGGAAAGTCAACATCACTTGCAGCTATGATTGAATTGGTTAACCAAGAACGAGCAGAACATATCATCACGTTAGAGGACCCAGTTGAGTTTATCTATACTCCTATAAAAAGTATTATCAAGCAGCGTCAACTCGGTACAGATATGCTTTCTTTTACTCAGGCATTGAGACATGTGTTACGCCAAGACCCGAATGTTATTCTTGTCGGAGAAATGCGCGACCTTGAAACAATTGCAGCCACGATTACGTTAGCAGAAACTGGCCATTTAGTTCTTGCAACGCTTCATACTTATAATGCCGCACAAACAGTTGATCGTATTATTGATGTGTTTCCACCGTATCAGCAAAATCAAGTTCGTCTTCAGTTATCATTGTTTTTGAAGGGTGTTATATCGCAGCAGCTTTTACCGAGAAAATCCGGCGGACGTATCGCTTCACGTGAAATTATGATTAATACCCCAGCTATTTCAAACCTCGTCCGTGAAAATAAAGTCGCGCAAATCAAAACAGTCATTCAAACTAGCGCGCATGAGGGCATGATGACAATGGATCAGGATTTGAAACGTTTATTTGATGCAGGTGAAGTCGAGCGTGATATCGCGCAACTTTACATGATGAACCCCGAAGTACTTGATGAATAATAATAGAACATAAGAAGACCGCCACCAAGGAATATCCCTTGGTGGCGGTTTTTTGTTTTCAATAGAAAGATCACGCTGTGGCTCTGCAGAGGTGAGCACCGCCCCAATCGATGATGATAGATACCCAGCTGTATCCGCCGCCAAATACAACGGCTTGGACGCGTTTGCCGGGTATGATTACGCCATACTCACGAGCTTCGTGCAGTGAGACAGGGATACTCGCTGACGTGAGATTCCCAGTATGGTCGATCGTACAATAGCAGATGATGTGGTGTTTTTCCGCCGATTCGTTTGGAATACGCTCAAGAATTTCCTTGACGTTGTTTTGGTTTGCTATCCAGATTACACAATCCAGAAATTGCTTATGTAGCCGATCGACAACCGCTTCAGTCATGCGCTGGTTTGCTTGGTGCAAGATCAGCACATCGATGTCATGTAGCGACAACTGTGCGTATTCGAGAGCATTGGGGATTACCCGGTTGCCGACGAACGGGACGATTGTCCTGTAGACAAAGTTCCCGTCCATAAGCATCAGGTGCGCATCAACCCGCGGATCAAGATCCTCAAGGGTTAGTGGCTTTTCGGAGCCACCGGCGAGATTGATAATCGCGCGCTCGTATTCACCATCTTTCCCGCCATTCACACCGGCGAAGAAACGGCTTGGCTGAAACCACGACTGTTCGACTGTGCAGGATTCAAGGACTACGGCACCAGCACCATCACCCAAAATGATAAACGGCGAACGACGATTTTTGCTCACGGTGCGGCTCATGATATCTGCGCCAACAACAAGCCCTCGATCAGTCATTCCTGAACGAATGAGAGCGTTTCCGAAAATCATGCCCTCCCCAAAACTCGAACATGCTTGGGTTATGTCGGCAGAAATAAAGTTTCGAAGACGACGCGTCTCTTTTCCATGAGTAAATCGTTCATACCCCAATCTCATTTTTCTCGCGGTAACTACATTTGTTGCCGGAGTTGTGAAGTGATCAGGGCTGACTGTACAGAGTAGAGAAAAGCCTGGTTCTTCGAAGCCATCGCCATACGCATCATCCCATGCGTTGTGACTTGCGGCCGCCGCATAGCCACTTGTTGTTTCGTGCGTTTCGGCAAACGGACGCTTGAAGACTCCGACCCGAGGGCCGATCCATTCATTACTTGTTTCGTACTGCTCCAGTTGTTCGGGCGTGAGCTCATCTTCCCCGTTTGTTTTCAATTGCGCAATTACTAGATCGCGCTGTTCAATAAGCATTTGAGCCACGTCATCGTTTGAGTAAGAACGAGCAGGGAGTTCAATGCCAATACCAGCAATTTTAACGCCTTTCATAGAGTGTTTATCCTTTCAAGTTACAGTGTTTTTTTGTTTGTAGGTACATATCTTACGGCACCTCATGTGGGAAGTCAATTTTGAGATTTAATTGATACGATGCTATACTACACGCAAGTTGAATAGTAATTTTCCTGTATGCATATTCCAGACGGATTTTTAAATGGGAACGTGTCTGGTCCAATGCTTGCCGGAGCATTGGGATTTTTAGGCCACGCATTTTTCCGCGTTCGCCAATCGTTAAAGCGTCGCATGAAAGCAAAAGGGCTTGCAACATTTCCGCCAACTGATGCCGGCGTAGAAACGTCGAGTGAGTTTACAAAAGAAAGTCGTGAACGCATGTTGCGTATGGCAACCTTAGGCTCGCTTATCTTTGCGTTTCAGATGCTTAATTTCCCCATCGCACAAGGAACGTCAGGTCATTTCTTGGGTGGATTGTTCGCAGTGCTTGTGCTTGGTCCATGGGAAGGCTTGTTTGTGATTGGAGTTATCCTTGCTGTGCAGGCAGTGTTATTTGGCGATGGCGGCATTGTCGCATACGGCGCCAATGTTTTTAATATGGGGGTCGTTGCAGCGCTTGGTGGATGGTATGTTTTTCATGGCTTTCAATTCATTAAATCCTTTTATGTCCGAGTCGCAGTAGTAGCCTGGCTTACGGTCGTTTTGGCATCGGTCGCTGCGTCGGTTGAACTTGCTTTATCAGGCACAAGCTCATTTGCTGAAGTACTGAAACACATGATTTCTGTCCACGTACTTATCGGTATTGGGGAAGCCGGGCTTACCGTCGCGGCAATCGCATTTTTGCGAAAACGAAAACAACAACTTTTTGTATTAAAAAAAGATGACGCGTAAGATATCGCCCTGGTGGTTTGCTTTTTTTATCGCCCTTTTTTGTGGAGGGATTATTTCGCTTTTTGTTTCAGGTTCGCCGGATGGTCTTGAGCGGGTGGCAATGAATCAGGGATTTTTTGGAAGCGCCATACAATTTTTTGAAGGGGTGTTGCCAAACTATGCGGTTCCAGGGTTATCAAATACAACGCTTGCACAGATGATTGCCGGGTTTATTGGTACGATTGTTGTGTTTGGGGTATTGTACGCGATTGCCTGGATTATAAATCATATTCACCCAACAGGAAGAACGGAAAAATAATCATCTGGTTTTTTGCGCGCAGCAGGAATCGAACCTGCAACCTTGGGCTTAAGAGGCCCCTGCTCTGCCAATTGAGCTA
>Ga0066650_10000439_pt1 | contig 13835 bp, 14 predicted proteins | sample CryGey092014_all_FD_59539 | JGI IMG/M metagenome (GOLD analysis project Ga0066650, IMG submission 59539) | Groundwater microbial communities from aquifer - Crystal Geyser CG23_combo_of_CG06-09_8/20/14_all | ecosystem: Environmental > Aquatic > Deep subsurface > Groundwater | place: USA: Utah...
ACCTTTCTGTGTGAAGCTACCTCCCATTGCTACAATCGGTCATTTTGTTTTGCGGGAGCTCTAGCACTCATCGCTCATCGAAAATTGTATTCCCTGCGCCAAAGGAAGATCATTTCCATAATTAATGGTAATGGTTTGCCTTCTCATATATGCTTTCCATGCATCAGATCCTGCTTCTCTCCCTCCTCCAGTTGCTTTTTCTCCTCCAAAAGCCCCTCCGATTTCAGCTCCACTTGTCCCGATATTTACATTTGCAATACCACAATCACTGCCAATGCATGACAAAAATCTTTCCTCTGAATGCATATTTTCTGTAAAAATAGCTGATGATAAACCTTGCGGAACATCATTGTGTATCATTAAAGCTTCATCAAGATCTTTTACAGTAAAACAATATAGAATTGGTGCAAATGTTTCCTGTTTTACAATCTCCATTTTAGGATGGGCATTAACTATTGTTGGAGTAACATAGCAGTTGCCCGGATAATCTTTGCCTTTAAGCACCTGCCCTCCGCAAAGAATTTCCCCCCCTTGTTTGTTAACAAGATTGATGGCTTTTGTCATTTGATTAACAGCTTCTTCATCAATAAGAGGTCCCATTAGAGTGGTTGCGTTTAATGGGTTTCCTATGGGGATTTGTTTATATGCTTTTATTAACCGATTAGTAAGATCCTTGGCAATGCCATCTTGCATTATCAAACGCCTTGTTGTTGTGCATCGTTGTCCTGCTGTGCCAACTGAACCAAATACTATTGCCCTTGTGGCAAGGTCAAGATTGGCATCGTTCATAACTATTATAGCATTGTTCCCGCCAAGTTCTAAAAGAGATTTGCCAAGCCTTTTGCCAACAACTTCTCCAATGCGGGTTCCCATTCTGCATGAACCAGTTGCTGAGATTAGAGGAATTCTAGGATCGTTTATTAATTTTTCCCCAATTGTTTTTGAAGATCCGATTAAAAGATTAAAAACCCCTTCTAGATTGTTTTCTTTCATCACTTCATTTGCTATATGCTGAATAGCAATTGCGCAGAGCGGTGTTTTTGAAGATGGCTTCCAGATCATGGTGTTTCCACATACAGCAGCTACCATTGCATTCCATGACCATACAGCAACAGGAAAATTGAAAGCAGTTATAATTCCAATTGCACCAAGAGGATGCCATTGCTCAATCATTCTATGCATTGGCCGCTCTGATGAAATTGTTAAACCATATAATTGTCGTGACAGACCAACAGAAAAGTCTGCCATGTCAATCATCTCCTGAACCTCGCCAATTCCTTCAGCTAAAATTTTCCCCATCTCAAGAGTTACTAGTTTCCCAAGCGCTTCTCTTTGTTCTCTTAATTTTATTCCGATCTGCCGTACGATCTCTCCCCTTTTTGGAGCAGGCATCATTCTCCATTTTTTAAATCCTTCAATAGCCTTATTCACGATTGTTTCATAATCATGTTCAGAGGCAGTTGTAACAGACGCTATTTTGTTTCCATCTATGGGAGAATATGAAATTAAGTCAGGTCCTTTTGTTTTGATCCACTCTTCACAGCAAGCGCCAAAGTTAACATCTTTGATATTTAATTCTTTTAGTAGGTTGTACATGTTTTAATTTCTCCTCTCCTCAAATTTTATTCCTGATTTTGAAAGTTCAGCTAATATTGGCTGATATATTTCAGGTAATACAGGTATATGTACTCCATTAAGTTTTATATCTCCATGAAGTATCATGTTTGCAGCAATGGCTGATGGGAGCCCGACAGTTCTGGACATTGAGCTTGCCCCATTTGGAATTCCAAAATCAATTAATGTTGATAATATCTTTTCTTTTTTATTATCATACTCGCACTCAAACTCATGTTGCAAAACCACCATATCACTTTCACCGGGCTGATATTGCATATGTTCATATAGAACAGATACCAAAATATCCAGAGCAGATCCTTGTTTTAAGGAAGGTTTAATGTTTTTGAATAAACCCAGCCACTCGATTCGATTTAATATCTCAGAGTTATAATCCAGCTTTAGGTAGCCAGCAACAGCTCTTCTAATATCATCTTCTTGCCCATTAATTAATTTTTTAAGAAATGAACTGTAAGTCAGGTGTTCAAAGTCATATTTTTTTTCATTATCCAATAAACCAAGCATTGCGATTTTTTTCCATGTGTTGCACCACCCGATATTTCTAAATGTGCCTCTAAACATTGTGGATATGCCTTTAAGTCCATAGGTTTCAATGTAACTTAAGGAGTCGCGGTTTGGGTAGACTTCAAAATCGCCAAGCGAATCCACGTGCTTAATCCAAAAATTATCAAACAGATCTTCCCCATTAATCTTAATGACTTTACCATCTTTCAGATGTTGAGCATTATTTCTTCCAGCTAATACAACGCCGTGTGGACTCCATGAAAATTTGTATCCAAAAGGATTTGTGTTTGCTTCAGGAGAAGGAAGCCCTCCGCAGCTTGACTGAAAACTTGTAACCTTCCCGCCTTTTGATTGGATTTCATGGATAATCTTCATTGCAGACATGTGATCAATCCCCGGATCAAGCCCAATTTCGTTTAATATAAGTATGCCGGCGTTTTTTGCTTTTTCATCCAGCTTACGCATCTCCTCGCTGACATATGAAGTTGTGACCATATGTTTTTTATGTTCAATGCATATGTTGGCAACTGTTACATGATGAACATATGGAAGCAGGCTTACGACAAGATCAGCGGTTTTGATTAAATTATTCAGAGCAACTATATCATTAACATCCAGACTTATGGCAGCGCTGTTTTCAGCGCCTTTAGTAAGATCTTTTGCTTTTTGAACAGTCCTGCTGGCAACAGTTACTTTGAGATCTTTTTTACTGAGAAGATATTCAATATGTGGACCAGCCACAAGCCCAGCGCCAAGTATAAGTATGTTTTTTTTCATTTCACAATCCCCTTAGATGTTTTTTTAGATATTTATAATCAGGTGTAAGTTTTCCCTTATGCACGATCACAGCCTTTTTTATCTCAGGAGGAAGCGATAAATTTTCAAAGCTCGCATTAAAATCAGCTTTATAGATTTTTGCTACATAAGGTTTAAGGGCGTCACTAAACTCTTCTGAAGATTCTTTGGGAAGCTCGCAAGGAAGATTATCGACAGCTAAAATAACAGGTCCATTTCCACTGACCCCATATTTTGTAGATCCATTAGAGGGATTGTATGTATAAACCGGATTGTCTGGAGATGTTGATTTGACAGTTATTTCTATTGCCCCTTCAACATCACAAGATATATCGCCAATTACTTTAAGTTTGTAATCATCCTTGAACAAAAGCTCGGCATCTTTTTTAGTCACAAGTCTTGGATATCTTTTGTCCCAGTATATGCAGTTAACAAGCATTGATAAACAAGGAAGATATTTCTTGAATTGCGATTTGTATTTTTCAGGGTTTTTAAAATAATCCTGAAGCTCAAATGAATCAGAAGATTTAACAGGGGCTACCATGTCTTTTTCATAAAAAACAGTTTTGTATATTTTCTTGTTTGAGAAAGATCTGTTTTGAAAAAAGTTGATTAAGTTGTCTGGAGAGATCTCTTCAATTGGTAAAAGATTAACAATTCTTTGCACACCCTTTGCAACATTTCCATATCCAGCGATTCCTATTACTACAGGTGCTATGGTTGGATTCAGACCGTGTTTTTCTATTTGTTTTCCAGCTGCTGAAATATTTTTTATAGCATCATCAAGGTTTTTGTATTTGATCGCTTGTTTGATCTTTTCAAAAGGATTTTTAATCCCTTTATAAGATATCTTTTGGCCAAATGCCATAAGTGTATCTATCATGCCAGCGAGCCCTGCGTATTTGCCAAAAAAGATAATTTTTTTATTATTTTTGTCTAAAATTTTTTCATAATCAATTAAGGTTGATTTGGAATCAATTATTCTTTTGAGCATAGGCATGTTATGAGATTGCCCCTTAATTGTATGAGAAAAGAAGATATAAACTTTTTTGTTTTGTATTAAGTGCTCGGGGATTTCTTTTACAGCAAAAATAATATCGCATTGTGACAGGTCTTCAGATATCTTTGCTCCAGCTTTTTTATATTGAGCGTCTGAAAATGTTCGTATGGTTGATGGTTGTACTATAAATTTGAGATTTGTATTTCCCAATTTTTTAATGTCAGATGGTATAAGAGGAACGCGAGCTTCCCATCTATTTTTATCTTCTCTTCTTATTCCTATGGTTATAGGTTTGTTTTTCATTTTTCTCCGACCCTATAAGCTTCAAGACCTGTGATATCTGCGCCAATAATTAAAAGATGCATATCATCTGTTCCTTCATAGGTATATACACTCTCAATATTCATCATATGCCTCATGATTGGAAAGTCATCAACAATTCCCGCAGCTCCCAGTATTTCACGGGCAAGTCTGGCCGATTGTCTGGCAACAGCAACATTATTTCTTTTTGCTATTGAAACCTGCTGGTGCTTGAGTTTATTAGAATCTTTTAGGCGACCTAGTTGCAGAGAAAGAAGTTGTGCTTTAGTAATTTCAGTCAACATCCAGACAAGTTTTTCCTGAGTAAGTTGATAACGGGCTATTGGATTTTCAAACTGTATTCTTTCGCTGGCATATTTTAGAGCTGTTTCATAGCAGTTCATTGCAACACCAATTGCTCCCCATGAAATTCCATATCTTGCCTGATTCAGACAGCTTAAAGGAGCTGCTAATCCTTTTGTGTTAGGCAAAAGATGTTTTTCATTATCAACCTCTACATTATCTAGTATTAATTCTGATGTTACGGACGCACGCAAAGACCATTTGCCTTTTGTTTCTGGCGCAGAAAAACCTTTCATTCCTTTTTCCACTATAAAACCGCGAATAACTCCTGTGTCATCTTTTGCCCAAACAATTGCCACATCAGCTATAGAACCGTTGGTGATCCACATCTTTTGTCCGTTAATAATCCATTTATTTCCTTTTTTTGATGCCCTTGTTTTCATGCCGCCCGGATCTGATCCATGATCAGGTTCGGTAAGTCCAAAGCATCCTATTTTTTCTGCGCTGGCAAGTTTTGGAAGCCAGAGCTTTTTTTGTTCCTCTGAGCCATATCGAAAAATAGGATACATTACCAAGCTGCTTTGCACAGAACACATGCTTCTTACTCCACTATCTCCCCGTTCAAGCTCCTGAAGTGCAAGACCGTAGGAAACATTGTTTAATCCAGCACAACCATATTCTGTCGGAAGGTTTGCACCAAAATATCCCAATGATGCCATTTTTGGAATGAGTTCTTTTGGAAAGGTTCCGTTTCTGTGGTGCTCTGTAATAATTGGCATAACTTCATTATCTACAAAATCCCTTGTGGCATTTTGTATCATTAACTCATCTTCACTTAGCAGATCGCTGATCTGATAATAATCCGGGCATGTTAGTTTTGACATAAATTCTCCTCTTTTTTGATGGGCGATAAGCGTGTATTAAAGATACGCCCATCGCTCATCTTCCATCGCACATCGAATATAAAGAAATGCCAGCTTCATAAGCTTTTATATTTATATCTCTGATTTTTTCCTTTGAAATTGATTCAAGTATAAATTTAAATGCCTCAGCAGGTATGATTTTATTGATATTAATCAAAAACGATATTGCTGTTGTTGCAATGTTAAGATTTGTAATTGAGAGTTTGGTATTTGAAAAATTAACCTGATATATTTTTGCCTTTGTTTTTATAGCCTCAAGCTTGTCAGATATAATAAGAGTACTTTCAGATGATAATTTTGAGATGTGTTTTTTTGCCACCTTTAATCCATCATCAGATAGGATGATAAGAGCATCAAGATGTTCAGTGTTTGGGTAAAATGTTCTTTTTTTAGACAGCTTTATCTCTGACAAAGAGTGGCCGGTTTGAACTGTTACAGGGTAATCATTTTGTTGAGAAGCATATAATCCAGATGCTATACCTGCTTTGGCAAGATTTGAAGCAGCAGAGACTATTTTTTGACCAGCACTGCCAGCTATCATCACAGAGTATTCTTCATTTAGTTGAGATGAAAATCTTTTTTTAATTATTTGAGGTGCTTGTTGTTCCTGTTTTTTTGAAGGCCACGTACTCCTGATTTTTTTGGAAAATTCAGGAATGTCATTGTTTCTTAATATTCCCATAGAAAGCTTCATGTTTTCTATCATTTGCATCAGGTTTGTTTTTTTGAAGTCGTTTAGTGGCATATAGTAAGCAGTGCATATCTCCAGAATATCTACAAATGAGAACCCATCATGCTTAAATGCTTCTGATATTACATCACTTAAATCTGTATCAAACGCAGTTTTTCTGGCAACAAAACTTCCATTAGAAGCTAAGACCAGATTGCATAAATCAAATGGAGGTTCAATACTTCCGGATAGAGTTGAATTTGTTATTCCGGCTATAGGAGTTGTGACGCTATGTTCTCCCCCTGTCATTCCAAAATTAAAATTATTGAAACAGACGACTTTGATTCCAATATTTCTGCGCGCAGCATTGATGAGATGATGTCCTCCGATTCCGCATCCTCCATCGCCAACCATTACAAAAACGGTTAGTTCAGGATTGGCAAGCTTAATGCCACAGGCATAGGTAAATGACCGACCATGAAGACCATGTAAAGTATGAATATTAAAATATCTATCCACTATTCCCATGCATCCGATATCAGAAACCAATACAACTTTTTTAGGATCTATTTGGATCTTTTCTAAAGCATTTCCAATTGCATCAACAACCACATGATGTGAGCATCCCGGGCAAAATGGAAAAGGTTTTTTTTCATGGTCAATATAATTCACAGAAGGTTACCCTCCTTAATAATTATTTCAGGGGATATTAAAGTCCCATCAATCTTTGTAATAGATAAAATATTTTTATCAGGGAAAAGCCGTTCGATCTCCAGCTTATATTGTCCTAAATTTAATTCTGGAATGATTATTTGTTCATGATCAGCAACAAAATTTTGGAGAGCGCCATCTGGAACCGGCCAAAGGGAATGCACAGTTAAAAGCGAAATTTTTTTACCCAATAACCGGAGTTTATCAACAACCTCGTGTGAAACTCGGGCCATCATGCCGTAAGCTACTATAATAGTAGTAGCTCCTTTTTCAATATCAGGATTTACATATTCGATTTCATCGCGATGGGCCATTATCTTGTCATTAAGGTGCATCAGTGCAGGGCCAACTATATCAGGATCTTTAGCAAGGTGACCGTGTTTGTCATGCGAAGATGTATTGATTCTTGTGAGAATATTTCCTCCGAGTTCAGCAAAAGGAGGTGTGTCTTCAGTTTTGTCGTATGCATATGGAAGAAAATTATCTGTTTTTGCGTATTTCCTGTTTACAATGCGCTGAGGGGTAAATTTGCTGGTATCTACAGTATCTCTTGTTGTAACAAGATCTTTACTTACAGAGAGAATTACCGGAGTTCTGAATCTCTCAGCTAAATTAAAAGCTTCAATTGTAAGAGGATAACATTCTTCTACAGTAGATGGGGCAAGAGTGATTATTGGATAACCACCAGAAGTAATCCATCTCATGAATTGTATATCACCTTCAGCATTTGTTGTTGCTCCACCAGTTGCTGGGCCCATCCTTTGCACATTGATTATCACAATAGGCAGCTCAGCCATTTGAGCAAAACCAATGTTTTCAGAATATAGCGACATTCCCGGCCCACTTGTTGCCGTCATTGTTTTCATTCCAGCTGCAGATGCGCCCAAACAAAATCCAATTGAGGCAATTTCATCTTCACCCTGTATTACAACACCGCGTGCTTTTGGGAGAAGTTTGTTTATAGTTAATAAAATTCCAGTAGCTGGAGTTATTGGATAACCTGCAAAGAAATTACATCCAGCATCAATAGCAGCCCTAACTATGACATCTGCTCCTGTTACAAATTCAAACATACCCACCACCTATGAACTTTGTTTAAGATCAATTTGTTCTAGTTTCTTAAACGAATTTTCAAGAAGAAGCACTTGGTTTTTTTTATCAGATTTGTCTGATAAAATTTTTTCCGCTCTTGAAAAAGCATTTGTAATTGTTTCTTTAATAATATTTTCTGTTGCTACTTTTTTTTCATTATCAGTTTGTATCTCTGTTTCTTTTTTTATTCTTTGGGATGTTTCATGTGCTTTGTTGATTATGCTGTCATAAGCATAACTGCTTGATTCAACTAATGATTTTCTAAGATTAGAAGCATCTTCATCTGCTTTTGCTCTTTTGTTTTTTGCTATTATATATTGGTCATATGCTTCTTTGTTTCTGGTTAAAGAATCCTGAATCGACGTTCGGATCTTGTTTTTCCGGCCCCTTAGAAGCGTACGAATAGGCCACCTCATTACAAGATAGATAAAAACTATAAGGAGAAGAAAATTAAATAAAGATATAATATATTGTTCAATTGGATTCATTTTCCTTTGCTTCCATTTAATATTTTTGAAACAATTACATTAGTTACATGATCTTCTGTTATTTGTAAGTTATTTTTTATGTCATTAATTGTTTTAATAATTTCAGACCGTTTTTTTTGAAGCAACTCCTGTGTTTCTGTTTTGGTTTTTAATATAATTTCGCGTTTGCTTTCTTCAGCTTGTTTAAGCAGTTCCTGCTGAATAAAGGTTCCCTTGTTTCGCATAGCATTAATGATTTCATTGTACTCATCATTCATTTTTTTTGTTTCAGCTATTAATCCATCTGTTTTTATATTTGTGGTTTCAGTAAGCTCCTTGCGCTTATTAAAGATTTTAAACACTGGTTTGAAGATTAGATAATTAAGAGAGATAAGAACAAATAGAAAAATAAGAAGATGAATAAACACTAAAGTTAACTCAGGGATGATTGTTACAGTTTGTAAAAGAATTAAAAACATTATTTATGACCGTTTTTAATAAGTTTTGCTATATGTTTGCCAAATTCATCAGCTGCTCTGTTTATTATTGTTTTTGCCTCTGCCCAGTCTGATGATATCTTTAATTCCTCTTGGTCATCTTCTGATGAAGATCTGGTAAAGGTAATAGAATGGCCATTCTTTGTTTCATATCTGTATATGTCAATGCTCCCTGGATCCTGTCTTGAAATTGTCATTTCAAAACCGAGTTTTTCTAATTTTTGTTCCAAAAATTTAATAAACGCAAATAAAGCATCATCATGCGGAAATAGTATTCTATAGTTAATACTCATATAGGTTGTTCTCCTTTTTTTCTTACCCCTGATTTTGGATTTTTAAAAACCAGCAATAACAACACAGGTGCTATTAGAGTAGTAACAAACGCCATTATAATTGCTACGCCATATACATTAGAACTGATAATTCCCTTTGCAATGCCAACTTGAGCGACAATCAATGCGATCTCACCACGCGGGATCATCCCAATTCCAATTCTATTTGCGCCTGTTCTGTTAAAGCTGGTTAAGACCGCTGGTATGTAGCAGCCCAACCATTTTGCTAAAATAGCAACAATAGTAATTATTAAAATAAATAACGGAAATGAGCTTGCCTCTTTTAGGTTTACCATCATTCCAGTAACAACAAAAAACACTGGAACAAACACATGATAAACTGATTGCAAGGATTCAATCAGCTCCTTTGCTATAGGTCTTGTGGATAATGCGAGTCCTATGGCATAAGCACCTATTATCATAGCCAGACCTGCTGATTCAGCAAGAAAGGAACAGAGGAAACAGAGCGCAAGAGTTAATGATATGGTCGCTCCGCGGGATTTAAATTTAAGAAGAAATTTTTCAAAATAAGGAGCTCCTAATATCCCAATAACTAGAATGCCAAGCCAGAAACCTACTGCTGTTAATCCAAGCACCCCAATTTCACGAATATCGATTTCATTGCCATGTGATTTTGAAACACCAATTGCAATAACAATAGAGAGAATTAATATTCCAATAACATCGTCAACAACAGCAGCGCCAAGAATAGTAACTCCTTCTGGGGTATCCAATTTATTTAAATCAGAAAGCACTCTAGCAGTGATGCCAACTGATGTGGCTGTTAGAATAACACCAACAAAAAGTGCAGCTGGATCCAAAAATGTTTGTGCTAAGCCAAAAACAACTGTTAGGTAAGCACCAAAAATAAAAGGAAGCACAACTCCCCCAATAGCTACAAAAGTGGCTGCCCATGCATATTTGAGAAATTGTTTTAGATTAGTTTCAAGCCCAGCTATAAACAAAAGAATAACTGCTCCAAGCTGTGCAACGCTAAATAAGGGGGCTGAAATAGGTATGCCGATATTGTTATCTGGCATTGGAAACAGCGATGTTCCTTCAAGAAATGGAATGAAGCTTCCAATTATAAATGGGCTTAGAATAACTCCAACCAAAAGTTCTCCAAGAACAGCTGGTTGTTTAAAAAAACGTTCGCATATTTCTGCGCCTATTTTGGCAAATATTAATATTATAGATAATTGAGCAATGAGACGGACTGCCTGAATTACAAGATCTCCCTCCATGTGAATTTTCCCCCCAAAAGAATTACATAATTAGTTGCTCGTTGGAGTCTTCAGATATAGCGCGTTCGTTTTTTTGCGACACATTTGTTTTAAAGAGGTCTGGTTGCTCAACTGATGTCATATGACAGTTTCCATGAAGGGCTCCGCCGTCTTCTACAACAAGACTTGTTGTAATAATATCTCCAATAAATTTTGCTTCTCTGTGAATTTCAATTTTATTTTTTGCATTTACCAATCCTTCAACAAGACCATCAACTATAAGCGTACCAATCTGAATATTGGCTCTTATTCTTGCATCTTTGCCGATTATAAGAGTTCCATCTGAAAGTATTTCACCTTGAAAATCTCCGTTTATTTGCACAACACCATCAAATGTTAGTTTGCCTTCAAAACTGCAGCCTTTGTCAAAAAGACCGTTAATCTGGTCAGAATCTTTGGAAAAAATTTTGAGTTTATTGTTCTCTTTCATATAGTTGGTCTCCATTTGTTTTTGAATTATTTTGTTTATATAGATACAGCAACAATCTTTTTGCAACCTATTATATTCACTTAATAATTAGGTTTTTAATTTTGTTTTTACATTAAAGCAGGTACAAGTGCTTGATCAATTTAATTAGTATTAATTAAAATAAACGAGAATTAAATTGTCATGCACTAGGCGTCTTTGATATCTCAAAAAAGGCGCGCACAAGTCCTTGTAGTCAATGCAATCTTGTTCAAAAAACCGAACAAGCTTACATTGAACAAGCACTAGTAATAAGCCGGTAGATTTTATCTAGGTCCTGCCATGTATAGTAATCTATAATTAATTTTCCTCCACCAGATGCATTTGTTTTTATATTAATCTTTGTCCCAAGCGTTGAACACATCTTGTCTAAAACAGTGGTAAGTTGCGGAGATAACTGATTATTTGGTTTTTGAATTGTTTTAGTAGATTCTCTTTCAGTAGATATTTTTTGTTCAACAGCCCTGACACTTGGAGATGTTTTTATAATCCATTCACGAATCTTAAGTTGTTCATGAATACTTTCTACTGAAAGCAAGGCGCGTGCATGACCTGCTGAATAACGCCCTTCTACAATATCCTCCTGAATGGTTTTGGGTAATTTTAAGAGACGTAAACTATTAGCAACAGCAACTCGTGATTTACCAACTCTTTTAGACACCTCTTCTTGAGTAAGACCAAAATTTCCAATTAGTTCATTAAATGCAGCAGCTTCTTCTATTGCATTAAGATCCTGACGTTGAATATTTTCAATAAGAGAAAGAATTAGAACGCTGGTTTGATCTACTGACTTAATAATTACCGGAACTTCAGTCAGACCAGCGAGTTTTGAGGCTTTAAGTCTTCTTTCACCAGCAATTAACTCGTATCTGCCGTTTTCAGGTGGAGAGACGATTAAAGGCTGAATAACGCCATCTTCGCGAATAGAATCAGCTAGTTCGCGAATTTTCTCCTCATTAAAATGAGTTCTGGGCTGTAATCTGTTTGGAACGATTTTTTCAATAGGTATTAATAAAGGAGAATGAGAGATCTCTTTAACAGGAGTAGAGACAGATGTAGATGTTGTGTTGGTAATAATTGGGGGTAAAAGTGAATCAAGTCCTTTACCTAAAACTTTTCGTTGTTGCATTGGGCCTCCGATGTAACTAATTGATATTATTTATTAAAAATGGATAATAACTCTTCGGCAAGATCAAAATAACTTACAGATCCTCTTGAACCAACATCGTATAATAAGATTGGTTTGCCGTGGCTTGGGGCTTCGCTTAATTTTACATTTCTTGGAATAACTGTATCAAATACCTTGTCTTGAAAGTGATTTCTGATTTCTTGAGAAACCTGATGTGACATATTATTTCTAGCATCAAACATGGTAAGCACTATACCACAGACCTCTAATGTATTATTAATCCGTTCACGAACAAATGAGATGGTTCTTAAAAGATCTACCAGCCCTTCCATTGCATAATATTCACACTGTACAGGAATAATTACTGAATTAGCAGCTGATAAGGCATTAATTGTTAGAAGGTTTAATGATGGAGGGCAATCTATTAAAATAAAATCAAAGTTATTAGTAATTGTACTAAGTTTATTCTTTAAAATTGTTTCACGTGAAACAATTTCAACTAATTCAATCTCTGCCCCAACAAGAGCAGTATTTGAAGGAATTAATTTTAAAAACGGTAATTCAGTATCTAGTAACAGAGATTCTAATGGATCATCGCTTGTAAAAATATTATAAACAGTTTTTTGTAGCTCATGCTTGTTAAAGCCAAATCCAGTAGTTGAATTTCCTTGAGGATCAAGATCTATTAGCAAGGTTCTTTTTTCAGCAGCAGCAAGACAAGCAGCGATATTTAAAGAGGTTGTTGTTTTTCCAACCCCACCCTTTTGATTACAAAATGCAATAATTTCGCCCATAAATTTGATAATTAGTTAAAAATGTTTCACGTGAAACATTTTTTTAATGTTTGGCGATATTTAACTATGATGTTATGAAATGCAAGAATAATATAATTGTTTCACGTGAAACAATTATGCTTGGACATTAAGATAATCACATCCCAAAGAAAATAAAGTGCCACTGAGTACCATTGGTAAAATAAATGCTAATGATATACTTGCTATAGATATTAAAAGTGGTGAACCAAATGGAAGAAAGATGCCTGATGCAACAACTGTTCCAATGGCATTTCCGATACCCATTGATATACCACCAACAATTGCTGCTTTTCCTCCATTAATAAAAACCTCTTCAAGTGACATATTATTGTCATTTATATGACCAAGTGTTGCGAAAATTCCTGAAATAAGCGCTCCGGCTATAGCGCCGCGATAAAAAGAGCGGGCAAAAATAGATCCGGCAACGGAAATTGGTCTTGGTGTGGAAAAGACATACCCTGTTCCGCGTGATGAAATTCGAATAAGGCGGGAAAATCCTTCTAATTCGTTTGCAGGTCGAGGAAGGATTTCAATTCTATTTACTGCTGTAGTTGGTAGACGTCGGATTGTTAAGCGGAAAGGTTCTCTTTCAAGCATTTGATGATAACGAAATTGATGCCATAACACACCGACAAGACTGTCCGCAGCTCCTGTTTGAAACGTTCTTATGTCCATATAACATCTCCTTAATGTCTCTTTTTTCCGACATATATATTATCGTCATTTTTTAAAAAAAGCTGCTAAGTTTTTTTATTTTTATTGGGAATTTTGGAATATAGTTTATAACTATTTGAAATTATTTTATTTTTTAACTTGACAAAAATCAACTCTCAATTATATATCATTTCAACTTTTTATTAATATAATAATAAAAACAAAGAGTTAGATGGTTTTTATAGGTCGGATAAAAAAA
>Ga0066650_10000443_pt1 | contig 13782 bp, 15 predicted proteins | sample CryGey092014_all_FD_59539 | JGI IMG/M metagenome (GOLD analysis project Ga0066650, IMG submission 59539) | Groundwater microbial communities from aquifer - Crystal Geyser CG23_combo_of_CG06-09_8/20/14_all | ecosystem: Environmental > Aquatic > Deep subsurface > Groundwater | place: USA: Utah...
AATGGTGCATATTTTCAACATATTTTTTACCAACCACAATATCAGGGCTTACTGCCCCATACAAAAAATCATTTGGAAAAGATTCAAGAAGTTTTTTAATTATCGGCGTAGTTATTGCTAATTTTGCCAACACATCCATGGCAACATATGTATGCATGCCCGGACCCCATGCAAATGCCTCTTGGGGAAGTAAAACAAGAATTATTAACACTATTAAGCTATAGACAAGCATATTGAAAGTAACTATAAGACTTCAAACTTAGCGTAGATTATATCCTAATTTCGTGTCTGATCAAACTCTATTCAACCTTGTTTGTAAAGGGGACTCTAATGGATGATATCCAAAGAATTGCAAATGATGTTAAGCAAATCTTAAAATATTTTCAAACAATGGGACTTAAAGAGATTCCATGGAGCAATCATTCTTCTAAAATCCTTAAACAAAACATAGAATCAAAACAAAAACCTAAAGATTCTTCAAACAAAGAAAAATTAAAAAATCTTCAGATTCAGACAGAAAATTGTAAACTCTGCCCATTATGTAAAGAACGACAACATATTGTTTTTGGCGAAGGAAAACCAGATGCCTCACTTATGTTTATTGGCGAAGGGCCGGGCAGGGATGAAGACATTCAAGGTCTACCTTTTGTAGGCAAAGCAGGTCAACTGCTTACAAAAATAATCAACGCAATGAAATTAGAGCGAAGAGATGTCTATATAGCAAATATTGTAAAGTGCAGGCCCCCTGAAAACAGAAATCCTGAACCAGATGAAATCAACGCATGCCTTCCATTTTTACAAAAACAGATTGAGATTATTCAGCCAAAAGCTATCATCTGTCTTGGAAAGATCGCTGCGCACACAATACTTAACACAGCAGACCCGATATCACGTCTGCGCGGTACCCTACGCGAATACAATGGAATTCATGTAATGCCAACCTTCCACCCAGCATATCTATTGCGAAACCCTGAAGCAAAAAAAGAAGTTTGGAAAGATGTCCAAAAAATAATGCGCCTTTTAAATCTTTAATTTTTTCTAAGCTTGCCAAAAAAATAAAATAAAAAATCTGTTTTTTGTAAAAAAATACAAAAAAATAAAAGACTTTCTTTACGTAGTTCTAAAAAAATGATAGTTATATGACATTGCTTTTCACAAAAAACTCTATTTTATAATTTTTAACAACGGAGGATAACGATGAGCGAAGAAAGATATCAACCTGATGAAGAAAATCTGTTTCTTGATCCAGAGGAAGTTGCTGATTTTGAAGACTTTGACAGCAATGAATCAAAACTTACAGATGATTCAAAAGAATATTCCAGCATTGAGATCCAACCAGCAAAAAGTCAAGTGATCTGTATTGCCAGCGGTAAAGGTGGAACAGGCAAAACTATGGTTGCTGCCAATCTTGCCGTGTTACTTGCAAAACAAGGTCTTAAAGTTCTCTTAATTGACGCTGATTTTGGATTGGCAAATTCGCATCTTATTTTAGGGCTAGAACCTGAACATGATGTATCATCTGTATTTACAGGCGAAAAAACAGTATCTGAGATCATAATCGAAGGACCAGGAGGTCTAAAGTTAGTTCCGGGCGGATCTGGTTTTAGCGAACTAGCAATGCTTGGTGATGAAAAGTTTTTGCAGCTAATTAAAGGATTGCATGAATTAGAAGACAAAGCAGATATCATATTAGTTGACCTTCCAGCTGGAATCAATCCGCAGGTAATGTGTTTGCTCAACGCTGCTCATGAACTAATAATAGTAACTACACCTGAAGTTACTTCTTTGGTTGATGCCTATGCTCTAATAAAATCTTTAACCAAAATGTCAGAAAATATTGCGCCACAAATAATAATTAACAGATCAAAAGATAAAGCACGGGCTATTGTTGCTTTTCAAAAGCTTTTAAGCGTTACTCAAAAACATCTGACCGGTAAGGTCTTCCCAAAATTTTTAGGTTGGGTGCCACAAAACTGGTATGTTATAAATTCTGTAGCATCAAGAAAGCCATTGGTGAATAGGCATCCGCAGTGTTTTGCTACAGCATGTTTAGAACTAATTGCATCAAAAACACTTAAGCGCCACGTAAAATGGGTTGATCAACAAACTGAAACTTTTGTTTATCCATCATATTTTGCAAAACTGGAACATGTGGTTTATGGTCGCTAAGTCAAGGCGGTTCTGTTGAGTCAATCTATATTTAAATAATATGATTTCTCATGCTGTGCATACAAAAAGAGCAGTTAAAAGTATAAAGAACATACCACTTTCACAGGTAATAGCTTTTATACAGGAAAATCCGCAAATAATAGATGCTGGAATCACACCTGTAGATCGAGACCTTATTATTCCGTCTGTTGGTGAAATAGATCTTATCGGTGTTTCTAATAATAATTTGGTAATGATAAGTACCTTTCTTGAACTAAACGAAGAACATCTCAGAAGAGCCCCTAGTATTAATCAATGGGTATTTGAAAATATAAGCGTATTAAAACATACTTATTTTCAAAATCGAATCACACATCATTTTTCACCTAAAACAATTTTTATCTGTTCTAGGATCAATGAAAGCGCAGAACCTTTAATTCAGTTTCTATCTGACCTTCCACTTGAAGTTTATAAATATGAACCTGTTGTAATAGGCAATAATGTCTCTCTTAATTTAAAAATGGTTATTAATGACACTCCTTTAAAAGGCAGCTGCCAAAAAACCAATATAAATAATATATTTACTAAATTACCATCAAGAGAAGAAATCGCTCTTACTGAAGAAGAGGTCAGTGAGTTTTTTGAAGATGCTGAAGATTCCTTTTTTCCAACCCAATATGAAGAGAGTGATGCCCATGTCCCTGCAATGGAGAACGAAACCTTTTTTAAAGGTCCTTATTTTAGTTAAATTCTAAATTCAGTTGATGACCATCAGCCATTTATCTAAAAATCTACAACTAAATACTAACGACTGTTTTCAGCTCTTCTGTATGAAAGGCTTAAACAGATCTATTGGTATTGGAAATAGTGTTGTTGTATTCCCTTCACTAGCGATCTCTGACAAAGTCTGCAAATACCGCATTTGCAGCGCCATTGGATGATCCCGCATTATTTTTGCTGCTTCAACCAATTTTTCAGCAGCCTGAAACTCTCCCATTGCATTGATAATTTTAGCCCTTCTTTCACGCTCAGCTTCTGCTTGCCTTGCCATTGCTCTTTTCAGCTCTTCTGTAATATCAACATGCTTAACCTCTACATTAGCAACCTTAATACCCCACGGATCAGTTTGCTTATCCAGAATTTCCTGTATTTGTTCGTTGATCTGCTCCCTTGCTGAAAGCAGCTCATCCAATTCCCTTTGCCCAATTACACTTCTTAATGTTGTCTGGCTCATCTGGCTTGTAGCAAATTCATAATTCTCAACAGCTGTCACTGCTTTGTTTGCATCTAAAACACGAAAATACACAACTGCATTCACTTTAACAGAAACATTATCTTTGGTTATTATATCCTGTGGAGGAACATCCAATGCAACAAGCCTTAGACTTATCTTTATCATCTTATCAATTGGTTTAAAGACAAATATAATGCCCGGTCCTTTTGGCTCAGCTAAAAGACGACCTAAACGAAAAATAACACCACGTTCATATTCATTTAATATTTTAATACATGACAAAAGATACAGAACAAAAAAAGTGATTATTATAATTACTGGCATCGACATAAGACCTCCTTGTTCGATAGGCGATGGGGGATGTGCGAACAACGCTCATCTCGCACCACACAACGGTATTTTTTCTATCTAAAAAACTTGCTAATAGTATACAAGGTAGTTTTCCATCCTAAAGAAGCTATAGCTTCTGTTAAAGGAATCTCCTTAGGACATACTTTTTCACAATTACCAGCATTATTACAATCAGCGATTCCACCTAATCCCATCAAAGCTTCCAAACGTACATGATCTGATATTTTTCCAAGCGGATGCATATTCAGCAAAAAAATCTGCCCGAAAATAAAAGATCCCATAAATGGAGAACGTTCATTATACTGCGGGCAGGCTTCACAACACGCACCGCAAAAAATACAACGTGAATATGAATACATCTTTCTCTGCTGTTCTTTAAAAACCTTCTCACCCGGACCTAAATCAAAAATACCATCTATTACAACCCACGCACTGATTTTCTTTAATGCATCAAACAATTTTAAACGATCAACACTTAAATCTCGGATTACATAAAACTTAGACATTGGTTGCAGCACTATAGGCTGCTCCAGATTTTCAATCAAAGTACTACATGCCTGCTTTACCTTTCCATTTATCAGCATTGTGCATGAACCACAGGCTTCCTCCAAGCAGGAACAATCCCAGACCACAGGGTTTGTCTCTATCCCCTGACTGTTTTGAGGATTTTCCTGAATCTTTTTTAGTGCAGCAACCACATTCATCTTTGGATAAACCGGCACCATAAACTCCTCCCAATATGGGAGGTCTTCTGGCCCATCCTGTCTTCTGATTTTTAATCTTATTTCAGCCATAAATTAATGTTTTAACAACTTGCCAGTTGTTTTCTGGATCCTCGGGTCAAGCCCGAGGATGACAAACCACAACTTCGAATGTCATAATAAATTAATATTTTCTTTCAACCGGCTTTATCTTTTCTATCTCCACCTTTTCTTTATAATCAAATTCCGGCTCATTTTCATTATATGAAACCTTTGTTACATTCAGCCATTTTTTATCATCTCTATTTGGTTTTTCAGGTTTGAAATGAGCACCGCGGCTTTCCTCTCTATTAAGAGCTGCCCTTACTATTAATTGCGCCAAATCAAACTGATGGAAGAGAGTTCTCATAAAAAACAGTTCCTGATTGGCAAAACCAATTTTATCCAGCATTGCGGCATTTTGAAACCGTTCCTTTAATTGTAAAATCTTCTGATCAGCATCTTTTAGCTGATTGTCATATCTTAAAATAAACGCGCTGTTATTTAAACATTCTGAAAGCTCATTCTTTAGTTTGTGAGGGTTTTCATTTCCATTCATCAACATTATTTTTTTGTTAAACGCCTCTTGCATGCCACATTCTGTTTCCACAAAATTTATTACAGACATATCGCTGGCAACTTCTTTTCCTGTAACATAGTTTGCCGCACTTACACCAGCTATCATCCCGCTATAAACAGCTGAGAGAAGAGAATTACCTCCCAAGCGGTTTGCACCATGATATTGAAAATCGCATTCACCAGCAGCAAACACCCCTTGAATAGTTGTCTGATGATTATCATCCACCCATAACCCGCCCATAGTATAATGAACCGCAGGATAAACCTGCATCGGTACTTCTCTTGGATCTTCACCAACAAACTTAAGGTATGTATCAACAACAGCAGCTAGATTATCTTTTAAGAGATCTTTACTAAGATGGGTAATGTCAAGATATACTGATTTGGAACCGCCGACCCCAAGATTCATCTCATTCACAACCTTCCATATAGCTCTGGAAGCAATATCTCTTGGAACCAAGTTGCCATATTCTGGATACCATTCTTCAAGAAAATACCACGGCTTACCATCGCGCAAAACCCATATTCTACCACCATCTCCTCTTACTCCCTCTGTCACCAGCCGCATCTTATCATAACCCGGTATGGTGGTGGGATGAATCTGAATAAACTCTGGATTAGCAAATGTAGCACCCTGTTTATACACCTGCATTGCTGCACTACCTGTGCAGTGCTTTGAACTTGTTGCAGCCCCAAAAACTTCGCCATATCCGCCAGAACAGATAACAACAGCATCAGCAGCAAACCCTCTTACCTTAAGAGTTACCTTGTCGATTGCTGTAATTCCTACACATACACCTTCATCATTTAATACTAGAGAGCCAAACTCCCAGTTTTCAAATTTAACAATATCTCCTGCAACTTCAGATCTTCTCACCTGTTCATCTAACGCTGCCATTAACTGCTGACCGGTTGTTGCCCCTCCATAACATGTTCGTTTTTTGGAAACCCCTCCAAACAACCGCTGATCAATAAATCCTTCATTTGTCCGGCTAAAACATACACCCATCCGGTCAAACATATGTATTATTGCAGGCGCTGCTTTACACATCTTTTCAACCGGAGATTGATGAGCTAGAAAATCTCCTCCGTAAATAGTATCATAAATATGCTGGGAAACTGAATCATCTTGACCTTTTGTATTAAGCGCAGCATTTATACCGCCTTCAGCACAAACAGAATGGGATCTTCGAACAGGAACTGTTGAAAAAATAGCAACCTCTGCCCCCTGCTCAACTGCTTTTAATGCAGTCATTAAGCCGGAGAGTCCGCCGCCAACTATTATTATCTTAGGTCGTGTCATAAATAATTATGAATAAATAAAAAGTATAAAGATGCTCCAAACACCAAGAACCAGCATCATTACCCAGCTAAAGCATGACATAACAAACTGCGAACGTTTATTTACAGTGATTCCCCATGTTATGCATGCTGTAGCAATTCCATTTGAAACATGAAAAATAACACTTAATATGCCGACAATATAAAAAATTTTAATAAACATCGGTTCAAAATATTTTTGCATGCCTGCATATGTAACAAGTTTGCCTGCAAAATGTTCATGTAACCTGATTGTCCAGATATGATAAAAAACAAAGATGAATGCTATAACACCGGTAATCCGTTGAAACAGATACATCCAATTACGATAATATGGATATGATGTTATATTTACCGAACCTCTGTAGATAATTACAAAACCCAGCAGCAAATGAATTAACAAAGGAACTGCAATAAAAAAGACTTCAAGAACCCACAAAAAAGGAAGACCATGCATCCAGTGAACAAACCTGTCAAACGACCCTGCGCCGCTAAATGCAAATGAATTAAAAACCAAATGCATAAAAAGAAATAAAGAAAGCGGCACAATCCCTAAAATAGATTGCAACCGCTTTAAGAAAAAATAATCGAATTCCCCTCTTCTAGCAACCACGTTATCCCCCATATGCATGATTATAATATGCAAAAGATACAAGTGGAGCGAGTGGAAGTCAATTGTTTCATGCTGACCTTTGAACACATAACGACATCTTTATATTGTCAACGACTCCCCAACAAGTATCTATTCCCCATATCGGGCTAAAAACATCATGTTCCTAATTTATGACTTTGATGTAAGCTGTAAATAAATATTATTCATCATTTGTATGGTATTATCTTGTATCGCCGTGATATCAACTGTCATCAATGGAACATTTTGCAGCCCCTTAAAAAAATCCGAATGATAGATCCCTGATTCATCCATCAATTGTTCGCATTCTTTTATGTAATCACTCAATCGGCTTTTTGTAATAGATTCATCATTAGTCTGTTGCAATTGATCATTGAGCTGCTCGGTTAATAACGCCATTTTTATAATACTCAGCCAATCTACATAATATAATATCTCCGTTTGCCAACGATACGGTTCTTTAAAGGTTTTGGCCAATGCTCTAAAATTAATAGAATAAACATCTTTCCCCTGTTGTTTTTCCAATAGGCCTCTATCTTGAGCAAGCTGTTGAATGGTTCTGTAAATAGATGAATGATTATAATGGAGCATCTTGGATATCTGCGGCATGGAAGGAAAAAAAACAGCTCCTTTTTTTTGTTCAAAGACAACCAGAAAAAAATAGATCACATCTGCCTTTGTTCCTGCCCCATATTCAGAACGAAGCATGAGTTGAAGATTCTTTTGCATGATCCTTTCATGAAGAGCCAGTTTTTTTGATGCTGCTTCTATGTTGATTGAATCCTGTGTTATCTTAGTATTAAGAAGCTTAGCAATCGATAGCCAGCGTTTTGGCACATAATGAGAAACTGTATCATTCAGGACATCAAACACATAAGTCTGATTCTCATGTACATTTAATTCTTTGATGTATCGTTTTAACCGCTCAATAGAGACCAATGATTCATACTTAGCCAGCCAAGAGTTCATTGCTGTAATGAGTCTTTCATCATTTTTCCCTACGATTGATGTCAGAAGAATGAGTGCTTCAGGATCAGTTGAACACATTATTATCTTCTCGTATCCCATTGCACCCAGTCGATTCCAATGAGACCATGCAATTTTAATCTCAGATTCAATCACGTTATTTAAAAAATCTTTTTTCAATATTCCCCCATCCATTTTTTTCTAAAAAATCAACAGTGATCTCTCTAAACCCTTTAGATGTATCATGCATAAAGCACCATCGAACTGCTTTTTCCAATTCATCATCAGTTGGCTTTAAAGCACGCAAATCTTGAAGATGCTGATCTCCCCAAGAACGATCAATAGCCGCCCAAAGTTTGAAATGGATTTGATCCAATCTGGATGCAATCAAGAAAACAAGATGGGGACAGAATTTCAATCGTTCGCATCGAGACTCAAAGCCGTTTGGAAGACCCCATTTTAAGAGATCAACTGGTCCTTGGTTGATAAAATCCGGTTTTAAACCAAAATAGTTAGCTGTAATGTGAATTGATTCTTTAAAAATATCTGGAAGATTTTCAGGGGCAAGAATATTAATATCTTTTGTCACGCGCGCCACATAGCCGGCTAAGTTGAGCGCTGCACCACCACAGATTGAGACCTCAAGGTAATTACCACCAAGCTCTTCATACACCTTTGAGAGGTGTTTTAGATAAGTAATAATCTCTTCTTGTTTCATTATTGAAATGATGCCAGAAAGGTTGATATTTTGCAATAAAACTTTGCATTTATTGCAAAGATAAATTGCAATTTTTCAGACGGAGCAAGATATAATCAATAATATCAATTAGTTATCTTTTTTTCATCAACATGCATTTTGTGCACAACTTTTTCTAAAAATTGCCGATAATATAAATAGATGGACGAAAGACAACTTCCCCCCTTTGAAAAGGGATGGATGGGGTTTTGTAATGTTTTAACTTTTGATAAATATTTATAACTTTTTATTCCCGCTGTTATATGGATAAAAAGTTGAAGTGCTATAAGAAGCAAGGGTGAATAAATGATATCATTTGGTGAATGCATTAGTGAGTTCAAACAAAGTGGACATATGATGATCATCGATAATGAGGTAACTTCAAGCGATGAAACGTGTGAAGATCGTTCAGCTCAATCACTTAATGTTACAAGTGGTTATCTCTTAATAAGAGAACAAATGGATTTGATAAACGAAATCCCTTCTTTAGATAATCTATGTTTAGATTCCTATAGAAATAACAGAAGGCCAAGTCGTGATGAAGCCCAAGCTGCAACATATTTAGAGCCTTATCTTAATTTATTCTATTGCTGGGATTTGCCTACATTTAACAGTAATTTGGCTTTTTTAGAATTGGCGAAGGGTTGATGGAGAGAAAGAATGTGGTTATGTCGAAACATTAATTTCATGCAAGCAAATGGACATTGAACCTTGTTCTTGGATTCAACAGGTTCATGTTCGTACAGACATCGGGAATCCTCGTATCACAATTTTGCCTGAAGAATATGGCTGTCGATATCATGGCGGGTATACTAATTATCATCTTGATAGCGAACCCAGATTTAGAGAAAGTGGGTTAGCTAGCCCGAGTGCTTTTTTAGCAGCAAGCTTCACATCTCCTGACTGCATCACATGTATGTTTCCTTCTGAGGAATATCTGGATGATTATTATGGTCTTACATCATCTGAAATTTCAAGACTTGCAGCAGCTTTTAATGAAGCAGAATTCTTGCATGCAGATGATATTAATTGGAAAGATTTTGATCTGCTTTGAGATGACCATAAATATAGGGGAGAGACAAGAGACCTTAAAATGTGGGGATCAAGAGTAAAAGACAACAAATGACTGTTGTTAACACATATCAACATTTGGCAAGAACAGTTAATGCTAATGATTTAACGCATGAGCAACCAGCACTGCCTTTTAATCAACAAGACACTTATCTCCCTCCACCTGATTTTACTTCTATATCATCTACATTCAGGTTGCTGGCACGTCATGAAATAACACATACAGGCATAACTATCGTCGAGCGATTAGGTATTTTGATAGCAACCGGAATTAGTGGTTCAGCAATTGGATCATGCATTGGAACTTTTTTGTTACCAGGAGTTGGCACAGTAATAGGCTCATTTGTCGGAAGTGCTGTCTTTAGTGGTATCGGGGAATGGAATAGCAGAACATTGGATCGATCATTCAGAGAACTTGCATTGGGGAGCGATAATATCAACAGGTTTGCTGGGTGGGATCAATGCCGGATCAACAAGTATTGTAGCTGGTATGCGACAGAGAACAATTCAAGTAGCAGAACGAGGAGTTGGTGCGCTGGTGTTTAGAGGTGCGCGCATGCTAGTAGCATCAGGCGAGATAGGAGCAAGCTCTGTCTTACAACGAGCAGCAGTAAACATCGGACAAGGATTTCTCTATCGCGGTGTGGATGCAATAATTGAAAATGACAAAGGGATTTCAGATATCCTAAATCTAAGTGCAATCATCACAGATGTGATCTTTGGCGAGATTATGGTGCGGGGTATGTCGCGGATCATGGGAAGGATGCATGGGCAAATAGAAACTATTGTGCATGAAAAAGCAGTGCCACATGCTGCGGTTGATCAACCTCTTAATCCGGCTACGGTAAATTACTTTGATCGTGTATTTGGATCTGGTCGTGTCCATGGAGCGCATGAAACGCAACATGTTGATGGATTACATCTTCCACGAGCCCTATGTGAACGACCGCCTAACCAGAATCCATTGCGACCAGAAGATGTAAATAGCTTTGGTCAACCCCAGTTCAATAAGTAAGTGCAACACTTGGGAAAGTGAGTGTAAATATGGTAGCCCAAGTGTTTATGAGCAAAATATAATCTATACTATTTCGTTAAGCCCAAATAAAAAACAACGATGAATAGCGGGGACGACGAGGCTCGAACTCGCAACCTCCGCCGTGACAGGGCGGCGATCTAACCAATTGATCTACATCCCCACTATCCATCGTTGTTTTTCAAATCTATAATCACCAACAAATGGTGTTTAGCTCTTTTTGGTGGGCGATAGAGGGATTGAACCTCTGACATCTTGCGTGTAAAGCAAGCGCTCTCCCGCTGAGCTAATCGCCCATTTTTCAAAAAATCTCAACAAAAAAATCATAAATTAGACCGTGTTATCAACACTTTTATGATGCTTATGTCAATAGTTATTAGTCCATATGTAGGACATATCGCTGGGTTTTTCCAATACACGATCACCGCAAACCGCACAACGAAATCTTAAAACCTAACGCATAATGATGGTCCGGCAGTGACAATTAAATATGGATCTGAATATGCTACATAAGCAAGCTTTGCCTGACCGCCAATACCAATATAATTTGAGAAATAGTAATCAAATCCAAGCCCAACAGATGCTCCAAAACCAGCATCTGTAGCTCCTGCATGCCTTCCACCTGTTGAAGATGTAACATAGGTAATATAAGGACCAAAAGCGCCTGAAAACCAATATCTTATTCTGTCTATTATATCGTTTGTTTCAGGATGATAGTCATCTGGTTTGATAACCCATTTAATACCAAGATTTATTCCAATTGAATTCAACCCTCCGGAAAACCATTTATTTCTTTTAGGAGCGTTTGCGTATAAAACATCTATTAACGGATATATATGTTTTGTAGCTTCTACTGAAAATTCCGCATCTACAGTCAGGTCTACAAGATTTCTTATATTATAAGCATTGGCATCTATCACACCAACATAACCCATGCCTGGAGTAAATTTAACATTATATTCACGAGCGTGTGTTGTTGCAGAGGCGCCGAATATTAAGAACAAAACAAATAACCAGATCAGTTTTTTCATGTCTCCCCCAAATAAAGGTGAAAGGTCAAAGGTTAAGGGTTAAAGGTTAAAAAGACCCCCTCCCTAACCCTCCCCACAAGTGGGAGGGAACTATTATTGAGACATATTAATATTTTTTTCTGATATAGGCAATTTTTCTTTTAACCAATTGCTAAACCATCCTCCAGTTAATGCATCAAGCGAGGCAGTTTCTGCTTCTATTTCTATCTTCTTTAGCATCAGCTTTTCATCATCTTTTTGCATTTTTCCCTTATGCTTTATCCTGTTTTCCAGATTAGAGACTTCTTCTATCTTTAGTTTTCTGGTAAAATAATGCTTATTTACTAGTTCAAGCAAAAGGTTTTTCTCTCTCAAGATTTTTAAAGCCTGACTTGAAACATCCAAAGAATCCCGATTAAATATTAATTCATTTAATGACCACACAGCCCTTACCACAAAACTCTGGTATTGGTTGGAATTTTCTTTATAGCTTCCTTCGTCTGGTCCAACTACCACTCCACTGCTTCCAACATAAATATTTTCATTAATATTAACATCTACAAGACTTTGTATCCTGCGAATATAATCAAACTGAAGTCTTGGAAGAGCTGCTGAAACCTTTGCCTTTTTCTTCCAATTTTTTGGATCATCGTTATTTATATTTGCATATTCAAGAGCAACCTTATGAACTTCTTCAATTGGAGGAAAAAGTTGAGGCGTATTTACGGAAGAAGAAACAATACCTAATATGACAATTAATATACCCAGCATAATACTGGAAATGTATTAGCAACACTTATGCCAACATAGTTATTATCGAAAAAATCACAATTTCCGTTTGTTTTAGAAAATAAAGGTGACCAGATTTAATACATGTATGTCGAATTTGATACAGAATTTTCAAATTGTAAGATGAATTTATGAAAAGAAAATCAGTCTGACTATAAGGCTTATAACTATCAAAAACATAAAAACAGCAAATCCTTTTTTAAGATGAGCCTTGTTTACATGCAACATGGTTTTAGCACCCAACTTTGCTGCAATAAACACTATTGGACCTAATATTAATCCAAATCTCCAATCCCAATGTCCATGAATAAGATGACCTGCAAATCCACCCAAGGCTGTAATACCAACCATTATCATGCTCACTGATATTGCTATTTCAACCGGCACATTAAGAAGGATTATCATTATAGGCACTTTAAGTACGCCGCCGCCAACACCAACCAAACTACTGACAACTCCTGCAACAAATGAACAAGGCAGAGCCACAAAAAGGTTAATCCCGTACTGGTATTCCTTGAGTTCCCGTTTCCATACAAACCAAGCATCATAGTCATTATCAATTTCACTAATAATGCTGGTTTTTCTTAGCATCATAATTCCGCTAAAAAGCAAGGTTATGATCAATATAATCATCAAAACATTTGAAGAAATAAATCCTGATATATAACCACCGATAAAAGCACCTATTAGAGTAGGTGGTTCAAGAAGAGCAACAAGTTTGAAATCCACTTTACCTGCTTTGCGATAAATAAAACCTGCAGATATTGAAGCAAGCATTATAAAAAATAAACTATTTGTTGCTGCATGATGAATATCGATTCCAAGAAATAACTGGAGAGGTGTATAGAAAACTCCGCCACCAATTCCCAACATTGAAGTTAAAAAACTTATTAATGCGAGAATAACTGAAACTATTGCATACCACAAAATTGTCATAGGACTAATATATCGATAAAAAAATTAAATACAAGAGATGACATGAAAAGATTATGATCTGATTCGCTCAAGCAAAGAATTGGGCAAAGAAAACTAAGGTAAATCTTATAAAGACTATAAAGCCTCTCCAGTTAACATCAGCTTCATCATAGACATATTGCCTGTTGTTAAACTATAGAGATAGTAAAACCTTCCATCTGGACCTGAAAAAACTACACTGCTTTTTAAATTAACAAGA
>Ga0066650_10000446_pt1 | contig 13735 bp, 16 predicted proteins | sample CryGey092014_all_FD_59539 | JGI IMG/M metagenome (GOLD analysis project Ga0066650, IMG submission 59539) | Groundwater microbial communities from aquifer - Crystal Geyser CG23_combo_of_CG06-09_8/20/14_all | ecosystem: Environmental > Aquatic > Deep subsurface > Groundwater | place: USA: Utah...
GCGTTCCTACATTTGTGATAACAAAAAACGGGGAAGAAATCGACCGCAAAGTCGGAGCAATGCCTAAGGAAGCACTGAAAAGATGGATTGAAGACAATTTAGAATTAAAGCTTTGAACTTTGCGCTTTGAGCTTTGACCTTTTTTACTATGCCCATTCGTGTTGCAATAAATGGTTTTGGTCGAATCGGTCGCCAGTTTTACCGGATTGCAGCGGAAGACCCCATGTTGGAGATCGTCTCTATTAATGATTTGGGAGATAAAGAAAATCTTGAGTATCTTCTGAAATATGACTCTGTTTATCCAAAATTTGATAAGTCAATCCCCCACTCCGTAAAATTCTTTTCGGAAAAAGAACCAGAAGCCATTCCCTATAAAGACCTTGGGGTTGACATTGTCCTTGAATCAACAGGATTTTTTACGGAAAGAAATGAAGCAACAAAGCACCTTTTAGCCGGGGCCAAAAGAGTCTTGATTTCCGCCCCGGCAAAAGAACCAGACGTTACCCTAGTTTTAGGAGTTAACCACGACGAATATAGTCCAGAAATTCACAAAATCATTTCCATGGGCTCCTGCACGACCAATTGCGCCGCCCCGGTTGCCAAAGTATTAAATGACCATTTCGGAATTAAAAATGCGCTCTTAACCACCGTACATGCCTACACCTCAAATCAAAACCTGGTTGATGGTCCAGCCAGAAAAGATGCTAGGAGAGGAAGGGCGGCCGCCCAAAGCATTGTTCCCTCGACTACTGGCGCGGCAAAATCTGTAGTAGAGGTAATTCCAGAACTTAAAGGAAAACTTGACGGAATTGCCTTAAGAGTGCCCGTAATTGCGGGCTCCATTACCGACTTTGTGGCCGTAGTCAAAAAAGAAGTTACCGTGGAATCGGTTAACGAAGCATTCGAAAAAGAAGCAAAAGGAAAACTTAAAGGAATTTTGGAAATTAATGCCGAGGGTTTGGTATCTTCTGATATTATAGGCACTACTTTCTCCGCAATCGTCGATACTCCTCTAACCAAAGTCAGTCGAAATATGGTCAAGGTTTTTGCTTGGTACGACAATGAGTGGGCGTATTCACAAAGATTAGTGGACTTAGTTAAACTGCTTTGAATCTTGATTTTCCCATTAATTTTTATTACAATAATAAAGAATAATATTTCATTATTTTAATTTTTGTATTATGGACTCACAAGTTGTATCAATCACAAGCCAAGGACAGCTAACAATCCCCAAATTTATCAGGGAGGATCTAGGTATTGTCGGCGCGACGAAAGCAGTAATTGAGAAAACAGGTGGGTTAATTGTCGTTAAACCCAAGAAAGATTTTTGGTCGATCGCGGGAGCCCTTAAGTCATCCGTGAAGCTTTCAGATAAGGAGCTAAAAGAAGCGCGTAAATCCTTTGAAAGGGATTGGGCTAACCATGATTGACGTTTTAGACACAAATGTTTTGGTAAGATACCTTGTTGGCGATGTGAAAGCTCAACAAGAAAAAGCGGTTTTTTGGTTTCAAGAAGCCCGCTCTGGCAAAAGGAAGATTCTGGTAAAACCGATTGTCGTCGCGGAAACCTGTTTTGTGCTTGAGAAATTTTATAAAAAAACCCGTTCCGAGATCGCAGAATCTTTGGGAGTAGTTCTTTGTCAACGATGGCTTAAAGTGGAGGATAGATCTTCTTTACTAGGCGCTTTGGATTTTTACGAAAATAAAAATCACTTTGTTGATAGTTTTCTTTTGGCTTGGTCGGTAAAGAATAAAGCAAAAATCTTGACTTTCGATCTGGATTTATTAAAACTAGCATCCTGTTAAAATAACCCCAATGAAGAACTTTTTTGAATACCGGTGGAAAATTTTTGCCTCCCTCTTTTTCTTGATTTTGTTAGTCTATGCAAATTCACTAAACGGAGCCTTTCTGTCTGATGACATTGCCGGAATATCGGAAAATCCTTATTTGGGAACTATAAAATATGTGGCGCTGGATAAAATGACCATCCTCAGGCAAACTATTTTTGCGGTTACCTTCGCCCTATTCGGCAAGACTCCCGCTCTCTTTCATATAATCAATATTTTCTTTCATTTTGGTGTCTGTTCATTCATTTACCTAATTTTAGAGAAATTGACTAGCCGAAGGGCTGGCATTTTTGCCTCACTTCTATTTGCCGTTCACCCTTTACTTACCGAATCTGTTTCTTGGATTTCTGGTGGAGTCTACGTCCAATATAGTTTTTTCGTTCTGCTTGCCTTTTATTTGTTTTTACTTTTTGAAAAAAGCAAAAACAAATGGTTTTTTTTAAGCTCAATTATTTCTTTTGTCGCCGCCCTCTTTTCTTCCGAAAAGGCAATCGTTTTTCCGGTAATTTTGCTTTCCTACCTTCTTTATCAAAAAACTCTCAAAAAATATTACCTTAAGTTAATCCCATTTTTTGGGATAAGTTTTACCTGGGGAATAATCTTGCTCGGAAAAATCGGTAACCGTCTAAATGTCATTCAAGAAAGTAACTTTAGAGATTCCCCCGCCTTAAACCCTCTTAAACATGGGCCGATTTCTATTTTTAATTATCTAAAACTATTTATTTTTCCAAAAGACTTGAGTTTTTATCACACAGAAATGAATTTTACGAGCGGTCAATACGCCCTCTTTGCTTTTGTGACGATCGTTTTTTTTGCCTCAATCGCCTATTTTTTCTTTAAGCGAAAGGAAATCTTTTTCTGGCTTTCTTTTTTCATTCTTTCGATATCTCCAACAATGCTCCCCATTAGCTTCGCCTGGGTGGTGGCGGAAAGGTACGTTTATCTTGGAATAGTTTCATTGTCTGCCCTTACTGGAATAATTTTTGCCCAACTTGATGCTAGAAATAAAATAAAGTGGGCATCTAGAGGTGTTTTTGCAACCATCATCATTATTTTCGCAGTAAGAACAGTCGTTAGAAACATTGATTGGCATAATATGGACAATTTATGGATTGCGACTGCAAAAACCGCCCCTTCCAGTTTTGTGAATCACAATAACCTAGGCGATATGTATGCAAGACACGGAAATTATGAGATGGCAATTACGGAATTTCAAAAAGCAGTTGAATTAAATCCCGTTTACGCAAGCGCCTATCACAATATCGGTAATGTCTATGTGCAGATGAGTAAAACAGAAGAGGCGATCGAAAGCTATCAAAAAGCGATAGAAATCGCCCCAGGTCTTTGGCAATCAAACCAAAATCTAGCTGTTTTATTTTATCAAGAAGGAAAATATCAAGAAGCGGTAGATTGTTTGGTAAAAGCAATTTCGGCAAATCCGCAAAACTCATTGCTTTTCAGCAATCTCGGAATAACCTACCAACAGCTCGGTAATAAAGAAGAAGCGGCGAAGGCCTACGAAGAAGCGCTAAGATTAAACCCGAGTAACACTCAAGCCCAACAGGGTTTACAAACATTGCGATAATGAGCTAGAAAAACACTAAAATACTGTAACTGTTCTCCATAGCATTCTTGATTACGCTCCAAATTTCCCCCGATAATTCTCTGGTATGTGTTCGTTTTTTACGTGTGATTTTCAAAATTTTATTTAGTACCGTAAACTGTACTACTGGTCTAATACTTTTAAAAACAGTTAAAAATGTGTAGCTAAAAGTTCTCTTTGAAGGCTAACCAACCAGCTCAATAGGTAATATTCGCAAAAAATATTAAAATAACGTATTCACCTTTTGACGTCTTTTCTCTTGTACCCAGTGTATACCGTCTTCTTGTGTAATAGCCTTGTGCCTTGCTTCATGTAAGCCTTTTCTTTAAATTCCTTTTCCACTTTTTCCCCGCGTTTCTGTATCAAACGAAAACTTTCCGGGTCGATCACTAACCTTTTTACCACAAAGTTTATTGTGCTTTTTCCCGCTCTAAGATTTTTTATTACGTCTTCATATGAAAAATCTCCCAAAAGCATCTCCGCGATTAGAATTCTACGACCAATCCGAAGTTTTTCATCTTCCGTCAAAATAAAATTCATAATTCTATCAACCTCTTCCCCATCTTTGGCAGCTAGAAAAGCATCGCGCGCTTTATTAACAGCTGCCCAGATATTTTCATTATCAAGAAATTGATATCTTCTCGGCATAGTCAAATTATAAATACTTTTTAGTACCGTAGTACAGTTTACGGTACTAAAATACTAGTAAATAAAAACAAAACAAAAACTTAAAAATTTATTTAACTCCAGCCACCTTCTTCAATAATTCCTTTTAACTTTTAATAATCCTTTTTAATAAAAGCGTCGAGAGCACTCCGCCCGCAAGAGCGGTTGCAAACTGCATCCAAGTAAACATTTTAAGAGCGATCATTACCGTTTCTTTGGGCATAAATATTTTGGCGATAGAAATACTTGCTACGGCAAGAAACAAATATTTAAGGAAACTGGCCGCGACAACTCCTCCCAGAAGAGATTTGTCTTTTAAAACCTCAAAGGCTTTCATCAAAAGTAAATTCCCTAAAATTATAAAGGGAATCAAAATTCCCACTTGTCTTGGAAGTAATCCGACCGCTAAAGCAACTAAACTAGGAACCGTCGCCACTGCCAACCATTCTTTTTTCTTTAGTAAAATCGCGGAAGCAAAAAGAGTGGCGTTGACGATTGGTCCAGTAATCCATTGTTGATGAGATCCAATTATAGGGGCGAGGACCGCAACGGACACTAAAACAACAACTATCGTCAATCTATGCGTCAAAGAGATTTGGGTGGTTTGGGTTGGAGTAGACATATAAAATATATAAAAATTAAAAAGCAAAAAATTCGGTTACGAATTTGAAAAAATATAAATATTATTCTTTAGTAGTTTTCTTTTTCAAGTAAGAAGTATGCAAAAGTTTTTCAATTAGTTCTGGCTTTTTGTCAAGCATCTCATCGTATACTCTTATCAAACTTGGATTCTCGTGGCAAGTGCGAATCTTCATTTCTTTGTCAATATTGTAAAGAGAATCTGCCCGTTTTTTCCTAATTTCCGGACTCACGGGAACCGGTTGCCCTCCCCCACCAATACAACCTCCCGGACAAGCCATTATTTCAACATAATCATAAGTTTTTGGATTTTTCTTTAGTTCCTCTAAAATTAATTTAGCATTCCCAAGGCCATTAGCCACCGCCACCTTCAGGGTTTTATCACCAACCAAAACTTCCGCTCTTTTAATTCCTTCCTGCCCCCTAACCTTGGTAAATTCTAGTGATTCCGGTTTCTTGCCGGAAATCCACTCAACCGCTGTCCGAAGCGCTGATTCCATTACTCCTCCAGAAGCCCCATAAATTGCGCCAGCGCCACTATATTTTCCAAGAGGATTATCCGGCTCTTCCGGGGCTAGATCACAAAGCTCAATTCCTTTTCTTCTTAATAGATAGGCAAATTCTCTGGTCGTAATTACGTGATCAATATAGGGTGTCCCGTCATCAAATTTAAATTCGTCCCTTTTTGCTTCATACTTTTTGGAAGTGCAGGGCATTATGGAAACGGTAACAATGTCGCTTGGCTTTTTACCAATCTTATCAGCATAGTAAGTTTTTATAATAGGTCCGGAACACATTTGAGGAGAATTCGCGGTCGTCAAATTAGGAATAAACTCCGGATAAAAAACTTCCACAAACCTAACCCATGCCGGGCAACAGGAAGTAAACATTGGAAGTTTTTTTGCTTCGAGTCTTTCCTTAAGTTCTTTCGCTTCTTCAAAAGAGGTAAAATCCGCCCCTAAATTAATATCAAAAACTTTATCAAAGCCCAGTTTTTTTAAAGCGGCCACCATCTGACCGGTAACCACCTGGCCGTAAGGCAAGTTAAACTCCTCACCAATACTTGCCCTAATTGATGGGGCGCACTGGGCAATCAAAATTTTGTTTTTATCATTTAAAGCTTTCTCCACTTCCTGCCATTCCCCCTTTCCCTGAAGCGCCCCAACCGGACAATGAACCACGCATTGCCCACAATAGGAGCAATCTTTAACTCTTTCCGCCGTTACCGTTGTTTCACTTCCTTTGCCTTTAACCTCAAAAACATTACATTGTTGTTTCTGGCACATCTCGACGCAAAGTCCGCAGTCAATACATTTACTCTGATCAAACTCAATCGCCGGACCAAAAAATTCCGTTGGGCGATCCTTTTTGCGGTCAGAAAAGCGGTTGATAAATACCCCATACTCCCTTGCGAGTTTTTGCAAAGAGCAGTTTTGATCCCAAATACAAGTGGCGCACTTTTCGATATGGGAAGAAACGATCAACTCTAAATTTATTTTTCGCGCTCTTCTTATATTGACGGAATTAGTGATCACTTCCATTCCCTCAAAAACTTTGGTGGAACAGGAAGTTTGCAGCTTTTTCTGGCCAACTATCTCGACCAAACACATTCGACAATTTGCTTTTACCCCTAAATCAGGATGATAACAAAGAGCGGGGATTTCAATTCCATTTTTACGGCAAACATCTAAAACGGTTTGCCCTTCCTCTGCCAAATATTCCTTTTTATCAATAATTATTTTCATATTTAAATATCACTCGCTTCTTTAATATTTTTGTAGAAAGACAAAATTGGGGTGGGCACGCTTCCGCCAAGAGCGCAAAAACTTGTTTGTTCTAAAACAAAAAGCAGATCGCCGATTTTTGACCAATCTTGCTTATTTTGTTGAAATAGTTCTCTAAGACGATAAGTGCCTTCCCGACAAGGAACGCACTGACCGCAACTTTCCTTGGCAAAAAATTCAATCCAGTAATTAAGAAGTTTTTTAAGATCTGTCTTTTTTAAATTATAAATAATAATACTTCCCGTTCCGCTTAATGGTTTCTCAAGTTGAGTTGAATTCAAAACCTCCCCGCTTGCCCCGCCGCCAATCTGGACAAAAAAATCAAATGCAGGCAAATTTTTTGATTTCTCCAAAATCTCTTTGATAATGATTTTTTCACTTAACTCAAAAACCCCCGGTTTTGGCGCGTCTCCTCCAATTGAATACAACCTTTCACCAAAGTATTTATCCTCGGCAATAAGGGCGACTTGATAAAAAGTTTCTAAATTATTTATTAATGTCGGGGAGCCATAAAGTCCGCAAGTGGTTGGGTATGGTGGGCGAAGACGTGGAATTAATCTTTTACCTTCAATCGCGTTAAGAAGAGTTGTTTCTTCACCCGCAATATAACCCTCTGGCTTTTCAAATAAGTGAATTTTGTCTTTACCGATTAATTTTAATAAAGGTTTTTGGTATTTTTTGAAGAATTCTTGGTTTAAGTAGATGTAAGCCTCTGAAGCGTTAATCGTTTCCATGGCAATTTTTATGCCAGTAATAAGTTCTTTTGCTTTTTTATCAAGAACGTAATCATCTTTAAATACCCCCGGCTCTCCTTCCGCCCCATTAGCAATCACATATTTTTGAGAGCTTTCCGCATCAATTACTGCCTGCCATTTTTTCCAAATCTGAAACCCCGCCCCGCCCCTACCGGTAAGACCTGAATCTTTAAGTTTTTCTATAATATCCTGGGCAGGCATAGGTACCAAAAAGGATAACATTCTTTTTATAAAAGAGGAAGCGTAGAAACAAACTGTGCTAGTATAAAGATATGAAAATCGTTAGCGAAGCAGAAGTAAAAGGCAAAAAAGTTCTAGTGCGTTGCGATTTTGATGTTCCTTTAAAAAACGGCACTGTTGCGGATGAAGAGCGAATTGAACGAAGCCTAAAAACGATAAAATGCTTAGTAAAAAAAGAGGCTAAGGTAATTCTTCTTTCCCACCTAGGCCGTCCGGAAGGGAAAGTAGTCGCGGGTTTAAGGCTTGATCCGGTCGCTAAATCCTTATCGAAAAAACTAGACGGTGCAGTTATTAAGCTAGACGAGTGTTTAGGAAACTCTGTCAAGGAAACCGTTGCCGAAATGGAAAAAGGAGACATTGTCCTCCTTGAAAATCTAAGATTCTATAAGGAAGAGGAGAAAAACGATCCAGAGTTTGCTAAAAAATTATCCGCCCTAGGCGATATTTACGTAAATGAAGCAATTGCTGTTTCTCACCGTTCCCACGCCTCAATTACCGGCATCCCAAAATACCTTCCCTCTTATGCCGGATTCAACTTTGCGGAAGAAGTTAAAAACTTTCTAAAAATTTTGGAAAATCCACGTCGGCCTCTTGTTTTCCTGATGGGTGGCGCAAAACCAGAAACAAAAGCGCCCCTGGTCTCCAAGTTTGCGAAAATTGCGAATTTCGTCTTGGTTGGGGGCGCCCTGATGAATGATCAAAATCTAAAAACACAGGGGAATATAATTTTTCCGGTTGATAACATAGACAAATTGGACATTGGCCCAAAGACAATTACCCTTTTTGAAAACTACTTAAAAGAAGCGGGAACGATCGTTTGGAACGGCCCGTTGAGCAAATATGAGGAACCAAAATATGTTACCGGCACCAAGGAAATCGCGAAGTTTTTTGGAAAAATTAACGCCTTTAAAGTAGTTGGCGGAGGAGATACAATTACCTCCGTTAAAAGATTTGGGAAACTAACCGATTTTGACTTTGTCTCCTCCGCTGGCGGGGCAATGCTTGAATTCCTGGCAAAAGGCAGCCTCCCGGGAATCGAAAGCCTAAACTAAGCCCACCTTTCCGCCAAAACTCTGTTATAATAACTACTAGATGAAAAAAGTCAAAGAGCCCGTTTCCAAAATTAAAGCAGTTAAAAATCGCCCACCAGTGGTCACCATCATGGGTCACGTTGATCATGGAAAAACCAGTTTGCTTGACGCGATAAGGGAAACCGATATTGCTGGAGGTGAGTTTGGTGGGATAACCCAACACATAAGCGCTTACCAAGTTAGCGTAAAACCAAAGGGCGCCAAAGAAGCCAAAGTGATCACGTTTATTGATACTCCCGGACACGCCGCCTTCACGGAAATGAGATCCCGCGGAGGAAAGGTAGCCGATATCATCATTCTCGTGGTTGCCGCCGATGACGGCGTTATGCCCCAAACCAAAGAGGCAATTTCTCACGCCAAAGCGGCCGGGGTTCCTATGATTGTCGCCATTAATAAAATAGATGTTGCCGGCGCAAATGTTGATAACGTAAAAAAGCAATTAGCAGAAGAAAACGTCTTGGTTGAGGATTGGGGCGGAGATATCGTTTCCGTTCCTGTATCGGCTAAGGAAAAAACTAACCTTCCGGACCTTTTGGAGATGATTCTTTTGGTCGCTGAAATGCAAGATTTAAAGGATGAACCCAACGCCTCTTTTGAAGGCTTGATTATTGAATCAAAATTAGACCGCAAGAAAGGGGTTTTGGCAACCGTTCTAGTAAGAAAAGGCACTTTAAAAATTGGCGACACAGTGTATGTCGGAGACAAAGAAGTAAGGGTTAAAGCAATGACCGATTATAAAGGTTTGCCGATAGATAAAGCAATTCCTTCACAACCAGTTTCTGTAATGGGATTTCCGGAGGTTCCCCCAACCGGCGCCATCATCTCCAAAGAAAAAGTTGTTGAAGCCGTAAAGATTCCGGAAAAAATCACCCTTGTCGATTTTAAAAAAGAAGATGAGACGGGAGAATTAAAATATCTTAACTTAGTCCTAAAAACGGATGTTGCCGGAAGCCTTGAAGCCCTGCAAGCCGCGCTTTCTAAACTAGAGACGGAAAAGGTAAAAATTGTCTTCTTGCACGCCGCCACTGGTGATGTAACCGACTCTGACGTTCTACTCGCCTCCGCCGGCGGCGGAATCGTGATTGCCTTTAACGTCAGGGTTTCGACTGATATTACTTATCTTGCCAAAGATAGAGGGGTGGAGGTTAGAAATTATTCGATAATTTACGAGGCGATCGAGGATGTAGAAAAAGCAATTGAAGGAATTTTAACGGAAAAACCAAAAGAAAAAGTTGAAGGGGAAGCGGAAATTCTTAAACTTTTCCCACTTCCATCAGGCGATGTCATTTTCGGCGCCAAAGTGCTTGATGGAAGAGTTAGAGAAGGAGATAAAGTCAAAATAGTAAGAATTGATGTGGAAGAACCAATTGGCAAAGGAGTAGTTAAAAAAATTAAGCAGAAAAAGGAAGAACTTAACGAAGTAAAAACCGGAAAAGAGTGTGGAATTCTCATAAAACCAGATATTGAGGTAAAAGTGGGAGATATTATTGCCGTCCTTTAAACTCTTTCCAAAGAAAATTCAAGCACGACAAAGACTAGATAAAGGAGAATAAGCCCCAAACCCTCGTCCAAAGAAAGCTTTCTATCGCTTCTTAGGAAGGTGGTAAAAATACCAAGCGCTCCAATTAAGAAGAAACTGCTTACCACAAAAATTGTTGTTTGAGTAAGCACAATAGGAGATATAACTGACGTTAATCCTAGAACAAAAAGTGAATTAGTGATCACACTTCCCAAGATATTTCCAAAGCCAATTCCGGGGCGTTTTTTTAAGACGGTGGTTATCTGAAAAGAAAGCTCTGGTAGAGAGGTTCCAATAGCTAAGGCAAAAAGACCAACTAAAACAAGAGGAATACTTAAATCTACTGCCAATCCAAAGGCGTTTTTAACCAACACCTCGGAAGAGCCAATCAAAAAGGCGCACCCAACCAAAAATCTAACCCCGTGAGTAACTATGTTTTTTACCTCTTCCCCGTCGTATTTATTATCGTCGTCCCTTTTTTCAAGAGAGGCCCGATATATATGATAAAAGAAGATAAAAAGCAAAAGCCCTCCCTCAATCCGAGATATTACTCTATCCCAAAGCATAATAATTGGAAGAGTTGCCGCAAAATTCATAAAAAAAATGTCCTTTTGAGCAACTGTCCGATCAATTTTTATTCCTTTCGAAATGACCGCCCCAATACCAATAATAAGCGTCGTGTTTAAAATAATTGACCCAATAACATTACCAAAAGAAAGCGCCGATTGACCTTTAAGAGCGGAAGAAATCCCAACGAACGTTTCCGGCAAGGAAGTAGCAAAAGACATCACGATAAAACCTACCGTAAAACTAGAAAGGCCAAGTAACTTAGAAATTTTGGATATCTCTTTAACCAAAAAAACAGAAGATTTGGCTAAGATCAAAGAAGATAACAAAAATAGGATTATGTGGGCAAGCATGGATAAAGTATAATTGGGATGGATGAAAATTAAAAGAGACAAAAAAGAAAAGTGGCTTTTGACCGGTCTTTGGTGCGTTCTAATATTTTTAGGATCCTCCTTACCAGGAGCAAAAGTATCAGAAGTAGGTCTTATCGATTTTGTTGCTCATAAATCGGTTCATATTTTAGAATATGCAATTCTTGCGGTACTCTTATTTAGATCAACCGGATCCTATTGGTGGGCATTCGTTCTTTCTCTGGCTTTCGGCTTTACCGACGAAACCCATCAACTTTTTGTAACCAACCGAGAAGGAAAAATTCGTGATGCTTTAATTGATGGGTTTGGAAGCTTGATTTCATTACTTTTACTATGGAAATTCTTACCAAAAGCGCCAAAGAAACTAAAAAACTGGCTTCCAAAATAGCAAAAACCTTAAAAGGTGGAGAAGTGCTAGCTTTATCAGGAGATTTGGGAAGCGGCAAAACCACTTTTGTCCAAGGTTTGGCAAAGGGATTTGGAATTAAAGAGAGGGTCCTTTCTCCGAGTTATGTATTGATAAGACAGCATAAAATCAAAAATCTGAAATCGGAAATCGGAAATCTAATTCACGTAGATTTATACCGACTTTCTGGCGTTCAAGAGACAGAAATGATTGGATTAACAGAATTTATAGGCAAAAAAGAGAATGTCGTTGTGATTGAGTGGGCAGAACGGGCAGGTGATCTTTTTGGAAAAAGTGCCCTTCATATTGATTTTGAGTATGGAAAAAACAATCAAAGAAAAATAATTTTGGATAAGCGTATAAAAATATGAAATTAATAATCGACAGCAGTAAAAGGGATGAAACCGTAATAAAAATTAACGAAAAAGAATATCGCGAGGGCGGTAAAACTCTTCCATCTCTTTCTAAAATATTGAAAGATCAAAAGTTAACCCTTCCGGAGTTTGAAAGTATCTCTGCCTTCAAAGGTCCCGGATCCTTTACTGGTTTAAGAGTTGGTTGCGCAATAGTTAACTCGATAAACTATGGTTTAGGACGATTAAGTAGTTTTCAAGATCTAGTCTTCCCCGAGTACGGAAAGGAACCAAATATTTCCACTCCCAAATCCCCCACTCGATAAACTTTGACAATTCCTTGTGATTTAGCTAATAATAAACCAAATGAGGAAGATACTCCTAGTTGGTCTTGTTTTGATTCCTCTTGTATTCGCCAATAAAACACTAGCGAAAGGGAGTTTATTGCAAAAAATTAACCCAAGTAAGGGCGAAACTCTCGAAAATTTCCCAAATGAAGTCACTTTAGAATTTGGCGCAGAAATCGCCTCCGCCTCGGCTTCTGTTTTTAGCCTCCCTGGGGGAAAAGTAGATAAATCCGTCGAAGTTCGTGAAGAAAAAAACATTATTATAACAATCTCTTCCGAAAAACTTGAAATACCGGCCATTTTTAATGTCTTATACGAAGTGAACTTTAAAAGTGGCGAAGGAGAAACTGGTCAATATAATTTTCGGGTGGGAAAGGAGAAGAAATTAGGAAGTGTTTTAGGGAAAGCTTCGGAAATGGAAAAAGGAGAATTCTGGCTTGTTGTCGCGCTTTTAAGCGGGATAGGGTTCCTTGTTTGTTTGGGATTAATGATCCATTTACTAAAGAAACAACCCATCACTATAAGAGGCATTTGACAGGGAACTTGCTTCGGTGGTATACCTTCCCCATATTATGAGAACAAAAATAATCTTGGTCGTTTGTCTCCTTCTAGTCATGCTTTCACCCCAAAAAGCCTTCGCGGTTGAGGAGTTAGAAAGATTAAATCAAATTGGTGAGGTCTATACCCCGAAAATGTTACCCGATTCCCCCTGGTATTTTATTAAAAGCATTCGTGACCAGCTTAAAGTGGTTTTTTCTTTTGAGCCTTTGAAGAAGGCTCATTTAAATATCGAGTTGGCTAACAAAAAAACTTTGGAGCTTCAACAGCTTTGTGAAATCGGAAAATGCAGCTATTCAAAGAGCGTCTGCCCAAAGATTGTTAGTCTAATGGATCAAGTTTCCTCTTCGGTGGAAGAGGAAAGAGATAATGGCAAAGACACTTCTGAACTTGTTTCAAAATATAAAACGGATATTTATAAGCAACTGGTCGTCCTAAAAAGACTCGGGAAAATTGCTCCTCCAACTGACCGAGATTTACTTCTTAAAACAAAGGGGGAATTAACCCAACTTGGTAAAGGTTTCTCCACTAAACTCGAAGGACAGGATGAAGGAAAAGAATTTTCAAAGCAAATAGATGATCTATTAAACGAAGCGCCATCCGAGTGATCCGCCCCATTTTTATATAAATCTGCCCCCATTAAATTCCTCTATTGATTTTTTTGTATTTCTTTTGTATCTTGGAACTAATCATAAGAGGGTTTGTTTTTATATGAGTAGTCCCTATCTAAAGAACAATAACTTTAAATATTGTCATAAAGCAACCATCCCTTTTTAGGTTAACCTGGGGTGGTTTTTGTCACTTTGCAAAAAACTCATTACAGAGTTTCTAGTTAGGAGGTGAAAAAATAATGATTAAAAAATTATTAAGAGCGGGAGTGATCTTAGGCGCAGTCGTTGCTGCCGTTACTGGTATGTCGGCTTTCGAGGCCCATGTCATTAACGTACAGGCAAGAATTGAAAACGCGCTTGAGGTTTCCCCGCTTAAG
>Ga0066650_10000451_pt1 | contig 13660 bp, 15 predicted proteins | sample CryGey092014_all_FD_59539 | JGI IMG/M metagenome (GOLD analysis project Ga0066650, IMG submission 59539) | Groundwater microbial communities from aquifer - Crystal Geyser CG23_combo_of_CG06-09_8/20/14_all | ecosystem: Environmental > Aquatic > Deep subsurface > Groundwater | place: USA: Utah...
CCCTTGACAACCTTTCTGTGTGAAACTACATCCCATTGCTACAATCGGTCATTTTGTTTTGCGGGAGCTATATCTACCCTGTCATCTTTTCAAAAATTTTCATTAAATGTATATGGTTGATTTCTTAATTTTAAACATATACATACAATCTAAACAAAAAACAACTGTGGTCTTACTATGAAACATACATTAGAAAAACTTATTCGCACAATGGTGGAAAAAAAAGGATCTGATCTTCATATAAATATAAATACACCACCCCAAATCCGCGTTGATGGCACTCTACGTTCAGTTACAGATACACCACTGACAGCAGAGGAAACAAAACTATTATGCAGTGAAAACCTAAATCCAGACCAAATTTCAAAACTTGAACAAGAAAAGGAGATAGACCTGTCTTTTTCAGTTCCAGGAGTAACAAGAATTCGTGCCAATATTTTCTGGTCAATGGGAAGTATGGCAGGCGCTTTTCGCGCCATACCTTATGAGATACCTTTGCCTGAACAATTGTGTATACCAGAATCTATTATACAACTAATTAACAAACCCAGAGGATTAGTGCTTGTCACAGGTCAAACCGGAAGCGGAAAATCCACGACTCTTGCATCTTTGCTTGAAACAATTAATCAAACCAGACACGACCACATCATAACCATAGAAGATCCTATTGAATATATATATGAGCAGAAAAAGAGCACCATTAACCAAAGAGAAGTAAACAGCGATACACTAAGTTTTAACAGGGCTCTGAAATACATTTTAAGACAAGACCCTGATGTTGTGCTTATTGGTGAAATGAGAGATCTGGAGACTATTCAAAGTGCAATAACTATTGCTGAAACCGGACATTTAGTCTTTGCAACTCTTCATACAAACACTGCAGTCCAGACAATCAACAGAATAATAGATGTATTTCCACCTCATCAGCAATCACAAGTCAGAACACAGCTATCTTTTATACTTGAAGCTGTTATAAGTCAGCAGCTTCTTCCATGTATTGGAGGAGGAAGAACTCTGGCTTTAGAGCTTATGCTGCCAACATCAGGTATTCGAAACCTCATAAGAGAAGGGAAAACGCATCAGATTTTTGCTGAATTACAAATGGGACAACAATCAACTCAAATGGTTACAATGGACCAATCTTTAGCTTCTTTGGTAAAATCAAGCAAAATTGATAAAGAAGAAGCATTCAGAAGATGCACAGATCCATTTGAATTTAAGAATTTGCTACGTCCTTAATTATGCTTGTCTTTTCCAGATTTTGTGCTAGATATAGTCCAGAAATGGGTTGTTTTTCTAACCCATTGAAAACATTAAACATTCTAGTTTATTATTTCATGTGACGGAGGAAAAATGTCAGGTCATTCAAAATGGGCTACAATTAAACATAAGAAAGGAGCAGCTGATGCCAAAAGAGGAAAACTCTTTTCGAAACTTATCAAAGAAATCACAGTTGCCGCACGCATCGGGGGTAGTGATATCAATGGCAACGCCCGCCTTAGGACTGTTGTCGATAAAGCACGCACCTCTAACATGCCTAACGACAACATTCAAAGAGCAATCAAAAAAGGCACCGGGGAGCTCGCAGGAATTGAGTATGAAGAAATTGTCTTTGAAGGCTACGGTCCGAGCGGTGTAGCAATTCTTGTAGAAACTCTCACAGACAACAGAAACAGAACAGTTGCTGAAATGCGCCATCTCTTCTCAAAAATGGGTGGCAACCTTGGCGAATCCGGCTGCGTAGCATGGATGTTTAAAAAACAGGGTGTCTTAACCTTTAACAAAGGCAATCTGGATGAAGAAGCTCTTATGAATATAGCCCTTGAAGCAGGAGCAGAGGACATTATTGATGAAGACGATCTCCTATCTGTAATCACAGACCCAATTACTTTTGAAAAAATCAGAGAGACATGCATTGCAAACAACTTAAAACCTGACGAAGCCTCTGTACAGATGGTGCCTCAAAGCACTGTAAAACTTGACCGAAATGCTGCTGAAAAGATGTTAAAATTGATGGATGCGCTTGAAGATCATGATGATTCCCAGAATGTTTACGCAAACTTTGATATTGATTCAAAACTCATTGAAGAACTCGCTTCTTAAGAGTAGTCATTATTCGATGGTTTACTAACGACCAACGACTATTAATTATGAGAGCATTTGGCATAGATCCTGGCAGCAGAATAACCGGCTACGGCATTGTTGAGAAGCATAAATCCAACCTGATCCACATTGATAACGGCGTTATTAAACCAAAAGCAAATCTGATATTTGCCCACAGACTTTACAGCATATATAAAGAAATAATTTTACTTATTGATAAATTCAAACCAGACGTTATTGCTCTTGAAGATATATTTGTAGCTAAAAATATAAAAAGCGCCATGAAATTAGGACATGTTCGTGGAATTGCTATGTTAGCTGCTACCACAGCAAATATTGAAATAGCCGAATACACTCCATCACAGGTAAAAAGCGCCATTGTTGGCATTGGGAATGCAACCAAACAACAAGTACAGATAATGATCAAACACCACTTGAAATTACCTGAAGTTGCGGCTGAAGATGCTTCTGATGCTTTAGCTGTAGCTATTTGCCACTTGCACTCTTCTAAAATGCAGTGCATGATTAATGCTAATAAAAATTAAAAATTCGTATTGTTATAAAATAAATTTTTTCTATTTTACAATTTTAATCCTACTCAAAACATGATTGCTCAACTTACCGGCATATTAGCATATAAATCACCCCAATATTTAATAATAGACATTGGCGGAGTTGGATATAGAGTAATGGTATCTCTAACATCATTCTCAAATTTACCAGAAACCGGAGAAAAGGTAACAATCCACACCCACACTCATATAAGAGAGGATCAGCTAGCTTTATTCGGCTTTACCACAATTCATGAAAAAGAGATGTTTCAAAAGTTTATTAATATTTCAGGAGTAGGTCCTAAAATGGCGCTCACAATATTATCCGGAATACCTACTAACGAACTCATAAATGCAATAGTTACTGGCAATGTCACATGCCTTCAATCAATTCCAGGTGTAGGGAAAAAAACAGCTGAACGAATAATAATTGAGCTTAAAGATAAAATTCAGGATAAAATAAAACACTTTGAATCATTCCCAATCAATAAAGCTAACAGATTTCATGAAGACATTCTGTCTGCATTGACAAATTTAGGTTATCAAAAAACCACAGCTGAACGAGTATTAAAAAATCTCTCGTGGGATGAAAACACAACAATAGAAACTGCTATACGGGAAACTCTAAAGGAGATGACCAAAAGATGACAGAGAATTCTTTAACACCTTTTCCTGAGAACACCGAAGAAAAGCAGTACGACGCGTCTTTACGCCCAAAATCTCTTAAGGAATTCGTAGGTCAAAAAACAATCAAGGATCGCCTGAATATATTTATAGAAGCTGCGAAACAACGAGGCGAACATTTGGATCATGTACTTTTTTCAGGACCTCCTGGTCTTGGAAAAACAACCCTTGGCTATATAATAGCTAACGAACTTGGAGTGCAGATAACTTCAACTTCCGGTCCTGTCCTTGAGCGCCCAGGTGATCTGGCAGCAATACTTACTAATTTAAATGAAAAAGACGTCCTGTTTATTGATGAAATCCACAGGCTCAATCGCGTTATCGAAGAGATACTATATCCGGCAATGGAGGATTTTAAATTAGATATTATTGTTGGACAAGGACCTTCAGCAAAGACTATTAAACTTGATTTGCCAAGATTTACATTAATTGGAGCCACTACCAGAAGCGGACTTCTTACTTCACCACTCAGGGATCGTTTTGGAGTTGCAGCCCATATGGAACACTATTCACCTGATGACCTTATAAAGATAGTTCTAAGATCTGCAACCCTACTGTCAGTTCCAATAACCAAAGAGGGTGCATATGAAATAGCTTTAAGGTCCAGAGGCACTCCAAGAATAACAAACCGCTTATTACGGCGTGTTAGGGATTTCGCGCAGGTAAAAGCAGATGGAATAATTAGCCAACCTGTAGCTTGCGATGCTCTTAATATGTTAGATGTTGATGAAAAGGGTTTTGAGATGATGGATAGAAAGATCCTTCTTACAATAATTGAAAAATTTCAGGGCGGACCTGTTGGAGTTGAAACCATATCCTCAGCTGTTAATGAAGAAAAAGAAACCATCGAAGATGTATATGAACCATATTTAATCCAGTGCGGTTTTATAAACAGAACACAGCGGGGAAGAATTGCAACACCCTTGGCATATTCTCATTTTGGAATTATTCAAAAGGAACGAATTCAAAAAGATTTTTTCAAATAAAATTTTTTGTTAAACATTAATCTGCATTTAGAGTAGTATTGTATCCATATGAGATTGGTCATTAAAAAGTTAAAAGCAATCCTTTCTCCGCTAAGAATAATAATAATATTTGGTGTTTTCATTTTTTTAATTCTATTGGTATTAGGCGATCAAGGAGTTCTTCATCTTAACAAACTGCTTTACATGAAAAAAGATCTAACCGCGCAACAACACAGCTTACAACTGAGTATTGAAAAATTATCCAAGACAAAAAATCAACTCAATGATCCAAAAATACTAGAATTTGTTATAAGAAAAGAACTTGGTTTTATAAAACCCGGCGAGATAATCTATCAAAAGAAGAGAAAAACAGAGGTTAATACAGCCCAACAACAACCTGAGCCAGAACAAATTTCCCCGCAAGATAAAGCAAAATAATTATATTACAATGGAAGGGTAAAAGCTCCCACCTTAATAGTTGGAGAAGCCATTCTACCTGTAAGCAATAAAGGGAAACTCCCATCCTGCTGTTTCTGTTTTTCTATTACAAAAAGAAAAGGCATTGTTTCAGCAAATTTATCAGACAACTTAAATGATCCCTTAAGATTTAATCTGCAATTAGATATCTCTTTTGATAAAAAAATCTTTCCCTTAATATCTAACTCTATATCTCCACCATTGAGAGTAAGCTGATCTATAGTTGCTGTTCCCTTAGCAATCTGGACTGTTAATCTGGATTCCTTATCTTTAGAAAAAACAAGATCTGGCAATGGGAATTTTGCACCGATTATATCCAGCTCTGTTGCAGGCATCTTAATATTTTCAAAACCTAAATCAATTTTACCTTCAGCTGTTGTAATTCCAGCTCGACCTGCTTTAAGCTTAAAACTTCCGGTAATTTTACCGATTAGATCCATACCAAGGTGGGTTTTAAACCAATTAATATTTGAGATATCAAAATCATCAAAATCTGCGGCTAAATCAACCCCATCATCACTTTGTCTAGCTCTACCCTCTATCTCTCCTTTGCCTGCTTTGATATAAAAAGTTACATTAGGTCTTCCAAAAATAATAGAAAACAATGATGCCCTACCTCTAACTTGATTAAACGCCGCAATTTTCCTATCAATATTATTATCACGTGATGATAATTCTAAATTAGAGATAGACATACCTGTAAAATAATACGGTTCTATTGCGCCAATAGAAACTTGCACTTTGCCATTAAAAGGTTCTTCTATTGCTGCCACAACTCTGGCTTTTAGAATGCTGTAAGGGAACATCCAGTAGAGGAAAAAAAGAAAACTAAGCACAAAAATTATAAGATATATTATGTACTTGAGTAAACGAGGCATTAACTCTCCTTAAACCCAGAACAACGATTCATCAATCAAATTAGCTCAGCACTAGCGTTCCTGCAATCTATAGGTGGACACCTGAAACGACACATTAAATTCATTTGGATTATCATAACGAGGAGTTATTTCTAATCTTTTCAACCGCAGCAACTTATCTGAATTATGTTCTATGGAAAATAAGTAATTAATCATCTCCTGCAATGAAATTTTCTTAAGTCTAACATCAACCGAAGCTTCATCAAAAAGATCAGATGAGGCTACTGGTTTCTCCTTTAATGAATCAATCCTGTCAGAAATCCCACTTTTGTTAGCTAATGTTTCCAATGTAGTTGATATAGAAGCATCAAATCCGCCCTCAAGCTCTGATTCAACATTAGTAAGCTTAGCTTTAACTTCGTTCAGCTGATTAATCTCATACATAATATCTGAAATCTTAGTACTTGCAGTATCAACATCTCTCTCTAATTTTGATATTCTACTTGAAGCAGCCATAACCGGTAAAATAATTATCAATAAAGCAATAATAGCTGCTGCAATAAGAGCAATGGTTTGCTCCCTTGTCGTCATTCCAAGATAGACATTATACAGATTTTGCAGTTTCAATCTATCCAGATTAACTGAACCTAATTTCAGTTCCATAAGTCCCTCAAATCACTCGAAATTTTTTATTCACTTTCAGTTCCACCCTCAGGGGTTTCTTTTTCCATAGATAGGTCAAACTTAATTTCACCTTTTGTGCCTTTTCTAACATTGCCAGTTGAAACATTTTTAAAATATTTGGAGTTCTCCATTGCTATCTTAACTTTGTCTACTGTTTCAAATAAATTTGTTTGTCCTGAAAAAGTAACCCTATCCTGATTGATGCTCATATCTCTAACATCTATGGTCACTTCATCGCGAGGAGGCATAATCTCTGATATTTCTTTTAAAACATCCAAAGGTGAGAAACCCAAGGCATTATTAAGCGTTTGGATTCGATCAGATATCTCTGTTCTCTTTCCCTTTAATATTGAAAGTGCTGCTGTAGTAGTATCTATCGCTCGCTTAGGAGTATCTGGCAAAGCCTGTAAAACTAATTCTGCGCCATCATCACGAATTTTATCCAGCTTTTGTTTTAATGTATAATATTTAAATGAAAAGTTAAGCAGCCCTAGAAAAATCACAAAACCACCTATAACAGCAAACCGCCTCAAACCTCCGCCAAGCTGTTCTACGTTACCTAAAAAAGCAAACTCACCCCGCCTAAAATTTACATCTGGCAATCCTGGCCCTGCAACTTCGCGCAAAGCAAGCGCCAACGCCTGTGGAATAACATGTCTATGTGCTTCAGCATGTTCCAAACGACTAAAATGAAAATCTGTGCAGTTTAAATATGTAACATTCTGCTTTAAAAACTCAGAGATGTAATTGTCCAAACCTATTAATCTGGACGTTCCTCCACACAAATATATACCTTCAATTGGAATATTTTCAGACTCTCTGTAAGAAAAAATTGTCTGACGAAGATGAAGCATTAATTCTTTCATCACTTCTTTTATTGCACCAATTACCTGTTTTGTTAGGTCATCTACTACTTCATCATCAACAGATGGCATCTGCCCCATCTCTATTTTTAATTTTTCAGCTTCTTCGACAGGGACTTCAAGTTTATTGGCTATTGCTTCTGTAATAGCCTTGCCAGCAATTGAAATTGTTCTCACATATCCCAGCTGCTTTCCTGAAAAAATAGATATGGATGTTTTTTCATGTCCTATATCAACAATGGCAAATGCTCCTTCAGGCGGCACCATACCAAGGTTAACTAAGTTGACCATCTCAACTCCTTCAACACACAAGTGGTGAGGGTCAACGCCAACGCCATCAAGAGCTGATAATGTTTTGGCTACTTCCTTTTTAGGAGTATACAAAGCCATTACCTTTGAAAAATCCTTTGTAGAAGATAACACTGTATAATCATAAACTATATCTTCAATTTTGAATGGAACATAGTTTTCAATTTCAAATGCTATAGTTTGGCTGATCTTTTTTCTGTTACTAAATGGGAATGTAAGAAGGCGGGAAGTAACATACTGTGACGGAAAACCACAGCAAACAACATCCCATTGAAGATTGTTATCATCTATCAAAGACTGAATCGCCAAAGCAATAGATTCATCCTTGCTTAGCAACTCATTTTCTATAATACGTCGTTCATAAAACGCCACAAACTCGAATGATCTAAAGCTTCTTACGAGTTCTGCAATCTTTACAGAATAACTACCAATATCTATGCCCAATATTCTTTGTGGCATATGCTAATAATCTCTTTGTTTTGTGTTAAAAAAAGTAAAAACCTGAATTATATTACCACTTTATTATATTAATACGCAACTATATAGTCGTTAGTCGATGGTCGTTAGTCGATAGTATATTGTTTAAAAAATATCCTTCAACGTTTAAGTTGATAATCACAGCTTAATACAATCGCCAATATAAAAGCTTCCATCTGTTTGGATTTGCATCACCTACATCTAAAACAGCATTTATCTTAACAGATATATCACCAACAGAACCTGTTAACACAAGCCTAAAGAATCTTGATTCTGAGGTAATCATCTGGCTCAAAATACTTTGTCCACTTGCAGGCGGAGTTTCCGGCTGATTCTCGTCTCTTTCTACAGTACCTCCAAGAGCTCCAATAGCTGCATCCAAACTTGTAGCAATTTGTTGTTTTTGCTGATCCCCTATGCCACCCATAGAACAACCATCTGAAACTGCAGCAACAAGCTTTTCCATTGTTTCAGGATCATCTAAACGGATTGGCGGTAAGTTAGGATTCCTTTCTACATAACGGCGTATAACATTCTGTATAACTAAAATATCTGCTCTGCATATATTAACAGCTCCATCTCCATATATAGTAAAAAATTTCATAACAGGAAAAAACCATTCATCAATAACTCCATCCACTAAATAAACTTCATCTAATGTAGTTAATTTTCCATTTTTTATCGGATGCTTTGCATCTGTTCGTTCATATAAAACAATTTCCGGACCTGCTTCAACACCACCGATTTCATTTATCATCTCGTTTGGATCTACCCAATCAGCAATATTACGAACAACATCTCCTACTTTAACACCAGCTTTCTCAAATAATTCTCTATAACTTTCTTTGCCTAAAAAATTGGCAAGATCTATTTTAGCACTATCATATTGGTTATAACCTTCTCCCACCTTTTGAGCAGGATCTAAATTAGAAAAAATATTAAGATTTATTTTTGTAGCTTCATCAATACATTCACCATCAAAATCACCTTCAAAATCTAAGAAATCCTGTGCATCTGATTCAGCAGACACAGAAACCATTCCTTTAAATTCTTCTGGCAGAGCACCACCTTCCTCTCCGCTCATAAAAACAGCCCTGATCAAAGCAGTAGAAAGGGGAAACTGCTGGCATAATGGAAGAGATGCATTTCCACCTAAGTACTGTCCCAAATTCTGGCTTTGCACTATTTGCCTGAACACTCGGTCAAACTTCAATTCAACCTGCATAAAATTAAAAGCTGATTTCGCCAAATATTCAGCTTTCAGGCGATCCACTTCATTTCTGGCTAAATGATAATTTACATTTGTATTATAAGCAAACTCAACCGCCATGGTGGTCAAAATCACAATAGATCCAAGCACCAGTATAAGAGCCATCCCTTTATCTGATCTCTTCTTGTTTTTTTTATAAAACAGTTCTGAACTAATTTTATTAAAAACTGTTTTAAAAATATTTCTGCAGTATTTTAGTTTTACTGTGTCTTTCATAAACATTAAAAATCAATCTCTCCAGCAGACATTGGCAACAAAGTCATAGTTGTCATAGAAATTGTTTCGTTTTCCATATCAGGATCAGGAAAAGCTATTGTGATTCTTACAGCACTTGGCAACTTGCCCTGAAAATCAATATTATCACTATCCCAGTGATTCACCCACTCTTCCTTACGATAATCATAAAATTCCAGTTCAAAGCTATCTACATCCTGCGCCAAAACAAAAGGATATCCTTCAACTGTTGTTTCAGCATCCAGCCATGGAGTTTCTCTTCTCACCAAATTATTAATACTGGAATCTTCTTTGTCAGGAATAACTTCATAACCAACCTTACACTGGTCAGATTGCTTTGCCCCATTAAAAAACCGCAAATGGGAAAAGCTTGTAAATCTTATATCATCCTTATCCCCTTTATCTTCCCCAATAAAAAAAGCCTTTGGCCGAGGCGAAAAACCTGTTGGAATAGATGGTTGCTTAATTAAAAAAGCCATTGCAAGATCATCTGAAAGTTTTTGCAAAGCAATTCTTCCACCCTGAAAAAGCATATCTCTTTTTTCAATTCTCTCTTTAGAATTAAGAGTCTGTGAACTGATCGACCATACGAGAACCATAATCATTCCCATGATAGCCACAGATATCATCACTTCTAATAGAGTAAATCCGGTTTTAGACATTTTCTTCATGTATCCAATAAATAATTTTATTTATATAAAAATTTTTAGTTTGGGTATAATTTTTGAGCGGCTTCTGAATCGCCACTCATCTAAGCCATTTTATACAGTGGCGATGAAGGCAGGCGATTCTACGGCAATTGAGTAAAATCGCCGAAGTGAAAAAATCATACCCAAACTAACAGTTGCATATCACAATTTAACAATATGAGTAACAACATCTATTGACTGCTCCTCTTCCATTTCCTCCCATATTACCTCAATCTTTACCTCTCTAACTATTTTTGCTATTTCCTCAGACAACTGTCTGCTAATCATTCCTGTAAGACTTGCTTCATCTTGCTGTTGTGCAGCAGTAGGCAATTTCACACTTTTGATGGTCATTTTCCATTTATAATCTTCATATGGTTTTTCAAAACTTCCCTCATCAGTCTTTTCATCTGGGAATTCCCCTTTTTTCATCCCGTTTTTCAAATCAAGCTCTATCTCTGATATCTTATAACGGGCAAGCATAGCAGCTATTGTGATATTCTCAGCCCTACCACTTGTAATTAAACTGTTTCCGTGAAATGTAAGCAGCGTTGTAGCAGCTATAGCCAAAAGAGCCACAGCAACCATTATTTCGAGCAAAGAAAACCCTCTGCAATCTTTTCTGAAATAATTCGTCATATTCATGAAATGAATTCTACTAAACATACTATTCTTTTCCAATCGTTCTATACTCATTTTCAATGGACACTCCTCCTGTAATAGGATTTGTTTCCAAAGAGTAATAATACTCATCATCCTCATCACGCAGATTAATTACTGCATGCTCTACATATCCATTTGGGAAAAAATGTATTGTTGCTTGCCCGGCTTCAACAGGAACTGGCTGATGTTCACTCATTACATCTTTAAAGAAAACACCTTCAGGCAAGCGGACTGGTTTTAAAAGATAGGATTCAACCTGTGAAAAAGTTGGTTCTTTTAGTTCCAGTTTTGGCAATTTAGTTTCACCCTCACCTGTTCCAGAGGTCTCCTTATCAGCCTCTGTCTTTTTTGTATCACTTTTATCTTTGTCTTTCTTTTCAGCATCTTTATTTACAGCCTTTTTTTTACCTTCCCATTTTGCATTTGGATCAGTCAATAGCACAGGATCTCTTGTTGCTTCAACCCAGTAAGATTGTTCATTTATATCAATTACAAGCCTTAAGTATAGACCCTCAGTTATTGCTTTATTATATAGGTATCTAATTGTTGCAGCCAAATGATTAGATGTTTTTTTCATCTCCAAATCCAAATAATCACTGACCCGACCTGCAACCAACCCCATAATCAAAGCTACTATAGCTATAGTCACTAGTAACTCAAACAGAGTAAAACCTCTTTTATTGGAAGATCTAAGATATTTTAGATAAGGCGGATATAATTTCACAAAACTTCTCCAAAAATATATTAGTCGATGGTCGTTAGTCGACAGCATGCGGTTTAAAAACTAACGTCTAACAAGTAGGCGCGAACAGCTTTAATCGAGCCATTCGCGCCCATCTAAAAAACACAACTCAATCTCTCTTAAAATTAATTTTCAGATTCAAAAGAAGTGATATCTGCATTAACATCATCGCCGCCTTCCTGACAATCTGCTCCCAAAGAATATATTTCATATTCATGCCCCTGTATTCCCGGGCTATAATACTTATATTCGCAATTCCAAGGATCTTCTGGAACTTTTCCTCCTTTAACATAACCGTTCTTAGGATATCTTTTTGGAGCTTTTCCAATCGTTGGCTTTTCAACAAGAGACTGCAAACCCTGCTCAGTTGATGGATATGAACCATTATCTCTTCTATACTGGTCTAGGGCATCTTCAAAACTCTTCATCTGGGTTTTTGCTGTGGAAATCTTAGCCTCATCAAGTCTTTCCATTACATTCACTGTAACCACAGTTGCGATTAATCCTAAGATAGTGATCACAACCATAATTTCAATTAATGTCATACCTCTTACACCTTTTAAAATGTTTTTCATCCTCAACTCCTTTCCAAATAATTACTGATTTATTTTTTATTTATACTAAACCAAAAGCCAACTAGGCTCAAGCTTTAAACTAGTGGTGTCGATTCAGCACAAATTTTTGTTAACCACTCAGCTGATTCAACTGCATAATCGGTAAAAGAACAGACATAACAATAAATGAGACAACGCCTGCCATAACAAGAATCATCATTGGTTCCAAAAGAGTCATAAGAGAAGAGATCGTATTATCCACCTGTTCATCATATGCATCAGCTATGCGTTCCAACATTTTTTCCAAACCACCAGTTTTTTCTCCAACAGCTATCATTTGTGTTACTATTGGAGGAAACTCACCACTCTTTTTCAATGGTTCAGCCACACTTTGTCCTTCTCTAACATTTTCTCTAGTCTTTTCTATCACTTTCTTTAAAACTGTATTCGTAACTATATTACGAACAATATCCATTGCAGAAAGCAGTGGGACCCCGCTGGAAAGCAATGTCGACAAAGTTCTTGAAAATCTTGATATTACTATCATTCTTTCAAGCTTCCCAAATAAAGGCAACTTTAGTTTCTTTTGATCAAACCATTCCCTGCCTGATGGCTTTTTAAGAAACCTTTTAATAAAGAAAAAGGCGATCACACCAAGGATCAACAGTATATACCAATAACTTCTTAATGCATCTGAAACACCCATAAGCATACGGGTTGGAAGAGGAAGGGTCGCATGAACATCTTCAAATATCTTCATAACTTTTGGAATAACATACACCAGCAACATTACCATCAAAGCAATACCAACAATCGACATAATTATCGGATAAATCATTGCGCCAATTATTTTACTTCTTAATCTTGACTGCCCTTCAGTAAAATCAGCAAGACGCTGCAAAACAACATCCAACGCTCCGCTACTCTCACCTGCATTGATCATATTAATATATATATTAGTAAATACTTTAGGATGTTCCTTAAGCGCATCAGAAAGTTTTGTTCCACCAGTTACCTTCTCCCTAACTTGGCTCAAGATAGTTCTTAGCTTTACATTCTCAACCTGTTCTATAAGAGCAGAGATAGAATCAACAAGTGGAATGCCAGCAGCAATCAAAGTAGATAACTGCCTTGTCATCATAGCTATGTCCTGCACCTTTACTTTTTGGAAATATTTTGAAAAGTCAACCTGACTGCCTAATGTTAATTTCTTCCCCTTACCCTCTCCTTCAGCATTAAGAGAGGTTGGAAATACATGGATCTTTCTAAGCTTCATTCTTGCAGAACGCTCGTTCTCAGCATCAACTATACCACTAACCCGCTTCCCCTTTGCATCAATACCTATATATTTATATACTGGCATATTAAACCTTGTTGTTCATTATTTGTTTTTCATGCTTCGTCAAAACCAAATCGATTAAATACCAACAACTATAGCTCCCACAAAACAAAATGACCGATTGTAGCAATGGGAGGTAGCTTCACCCAGAAAGGTTGTCAAGGGCGACTTTCGTCGCCGCGAAGCGGGTGAACCCCTT
>Ga0066650_10000463_pt1 | contig 13551 bp, 12 predicted proteins | sample CryGey092014_all_FD_59539 | JGI IMG/M metagenome (GOLD analysis project Ga0066650, IMG submission 59539) | Groundwater microbial communities from aquifer - Crystal Geyser CG23_combo_of_CG06-09_8/20/14_all | ecosystem: Environmental > Aquatic > Deep subsurface > Groundwater | place: USA: Utah...
ATGTATAATATTTATTCCCTTTCCATTTTTTGTAGATAGCCTTATAATATAGGGCTCCATACCACTTTTCTGAACCTGCTATTGCATTTTCAGGAAAAGTAATCTCTGCCGATTTATCTTTCAGCTGGTATATATCATATTCTTTAGATATTTTATTATATGATTGAATTATACCAAAGTATTCAAAAGTACCATCCTTTTTAGGGAGTGTCCAATTGAATAATCTGAATTTTTTATCCGGGGAAGTATAGCAATAAGAGGTTTTAAGAGAGTCATAATGATATTTTATGGAGTTTTTTTGCTTGATGGATTTTAAAAGAATTTCCATGAAATGCTCGTTGGCGTTATATTTTACGAAATCTTCGGTATTATCTAATATCTTGTTCCCCCAATAATTAAGCGTATCCTCCAACTTTGGGTTAAAAATGTTTTTGTCTTGGGCATAAATAGTATATTGTAAATGAATTATGACAAGAAAGACAAGTGTTTTAAAGTATTTCATTTTTTTTATGATATCTATTCGTTGAAATTTAGTTTAAAACGGTACAAAAACCTTTTTATTGTACTTTTGTAAAAATATATTTTTACAAAGATAATTAAATCAGCAAAACTACTATCATCAAATGGATTTAGAAAAAAGAATTAAAGCGTTTTCCTCATTAGGCGATTTAATGCACAATTATATTAGCAATAAAAGTTATCCTGCTCAAAGTTGGGAAGCTAATTTTATTAAAATATTAGACGAAACCACTAAAAATGCTATAAATACTAATTCATGGTTTATTGAAGAATCTGTTAAATATGCCATTCAAGCCATTGCTATTAACTTAAATGAAAATAAAATTAGACAATGGGTTTATCAGTATCCTTTGTCCTCTTTTAATCCCGACAAAATTAACACAATAGGAGTTGTAATGGCAGGGAATATACCATTGGTAGGTTTTTTTGATTTATTTTACGTATTAATGTCAGGCAATAAATTAAATGCAAAACTTTCTTCGCAAGATAAATACTTATTACCCATACTTGCATCTGCATTAATACATATAGAATCCTCTTTTGACAAATTGATTAACTTTACAGAAACCCAATTAAAAGACATTAATGCAATTATAGCTACTGGAAGCGACAATACTTCAAGATATTTTGAATATTATTTCAGTAAATATCCGAATATCATTCGTAAAAACAGGAATAGTATTGCTATATTAACAGGTGAAGAGCCATTAGATGAATTAAAATTGCTTAGTGATGATATATTTATGTATTATGGGTTTGGATGCAGAAATGTATCTAAAATCTTTATACCTGAAAACTATGACTTAAAAAAACTATTTATTGCCATTGAAGACAGAAAAGAAATTGCCAACCATCATAAATATTTTAATAATTACGAATATAACAAAGCGATTTACCTTATCAACAATACACCCCATCTTGATAATGGATTCTTTTTGCTAAAAGAAGACGTTTCGTCACATTCTCCTGTTGCAACGCTTTATTACGAGTATTATCATGACAAACAAACACTTAAATTGAAATTAAATGAAGGCAAAGATAAAATACAATGTATTATTTCTAATTATTTTAAAATTGAAAATGCTATTAAAATGGGTAAATCTCAATTCCCTGAATTAAATGATTATGCAGATGGCATAGATGTGATTAAATTCGCTTCCACGATATAACACCCCAATACTCAACGCAATAAAAACCATTCTATCAAGATTGATAGACCATATCGTTCGTCAAAAAGAAGGGCATATTTCTTACATTTAAAATGTTTATAAATATTTTAGTTTGGTAGTTCAAAAAAAAAATTAATTTTGCACTCTAAAATAATTAAGTGAAAATGGCAAAAAATAAAGAAGTATCAAAAGGAGATAAAAGCATTATAGCTGTTGAAGAAGCTTTATCTAAAACAGAACGCTTTTTTGAAAAAAATCAGAAAATAATATTAATAGTTGTTAGCTCAATTGTTATAGTAGTGTTAGCATATTTTGGTTATAAAAAGCTTTATATAGAACCTAAAGAAAAAGAAGCACAGGAACAAATATGGTATGCTCAGCGTTATTTTGAACAAGATTCATTAGACAAAGCTATCAATGGAGATAAAAACAATCCTGGGTTTATCAGTATAGTTGATGATTATGGCATGACAAAGTCAGGGAATCTTGCTAAGTATTACTTGGGTATGTGTTATCTTAAAAAAGGCAACTTCCAAGACGCAATAGACCAGTTAAAAAGTTTTGATGGGGAAAGCGAAATTGTTGGACCTATGGCTAAAGGAGCTATTGGCGATGCATATATGGAGCTTGGTCAAACAGATAAAGCGGTTGATTATTATTTGAAAGCTGCAAATACTAAAGATAATGATTTTACTTCTTCCATGTTTCTTTTTAAAGCCGGTTTTGCTTATGAAGACTTAGGTAAATTTGACAAGGCTTTAGAAGTATATCAAAAAATTAAAAAGGAACATTTTAAAAGCTACGAAGCACGTGATATAGACAAGTACATCAGTAGAGTACAAAATATGATTAGTAAATAAACATAAATTTTATTTTTTGTGGCTTCAAATCTTAAGAACCTTTCTGATTATAATAAAAAAACTATTCCTTTTGCAGAAGATATGCTTATAGGAGTAATTGTATCAAGTTGGAATACAGAAATAACAGATGCCTTATACAATGGTGCTATTAATACGCTTATAGAAAATGGCATAAAAAAAAGTAATATCATTACAAAGTATGTTCCTGGTAGTTTTGAGTTACCTTTAGGTGCTCAATTATTAATAGAAAATACAGATGTAGATGCTGTAATTTGCTTGGGTTCTGTTATTCAAGGAGAAACACGCCATTTTGAATTTATTTGTAATGCTGTAGCTCAAAATATAAATAAAGTATCGCTAGATTATAGCATTCCCGTTATTTTTGGAGTTTTAACAACAGATAATATACAACAGGCAAAAGATAGGTCTGGCGGAAAACATGGAAACAAAGGTATTGAAGCCGCTATAACGGCTCTCAAAATGATTCAGCTTGCTGATGAGTTAATACAAGATTAATTTACTGATTTGAAATAGAATAAAAAAAACTTTGGAATTTAATTTTTTTTTGTAAATTTGCACCCCTTAAATTAAAGTAAATATAAATAAAATACATAAAATGTACGCAATAGTTGATATAGCAGGACAGCAATTTAAAGTACAACAAGAACAAGAAGTAATTGTACATCGTTTAGTTGGCGAAACAGGCTCTAATATGGAGTTTGATAATGTTCTTTTAATTGAAAACAAAGGTAAAGTTAAAGTAGGAAGTCCTAAAATTGATGGTGCAAAAGTAGCAGTTACAATTTTAGAACATTTAAAAGCTGATAAAGTTACTGTTTTCAAAAAAAGACGTAGAAAAGGTTATCAAAAATCTAATGGACATCGCCAATATTTAACCAAAATAAAAGTCGAAAAAATAACTGCATAGATTTAAAAATTAGTTAAGAAAAATTTTAAAAACATAATTATATGGCACACAAGAAAGGAGCCGGAAGCTCTAGAAACGGTAGAGAATCACACAGCAAAAGATTAGGTATTAAAATATATGGTGGTCAATTGGCAATTGCTGGTAACATTATTTTAAGACAAAGAGGTACTGTTCATAATCCAGATTTAAATGTAGGAATAGGCGTAGATCATACTATTTTTGCCCTTATAGATGGTATTGTTCAGTTTAAAAAGAAAAGAGATAATAAATCTTATGTTTCTATTGTGCCTATTGCACAAGTATAATTCATTCATCTTATTAAAATAGAAAGCATCAGTAATCTGGTGCTTTTTTATTTTATGTACTTTTACCAATCAATAAAAAATATGGAATACTTTTTAAATAAACATTTAAATAAAAAAATTGTTGGTATTGCTGGCGTTGGAGGATTGGGTTCAAATTGTGCCATTGCTTTAGCTCGTGTTGGTATTGGAAAGCTAGTAATTGCTGATTATGATGTTGTTTCTGAGAGTAATTTAAACAGACAATATTTTTTTTCTAACCAAGTAGGATTGTTAAAAGTAATTGCACTCAAAGAAACCATTAATAAAATAAATACTCATACTGAAGTTGAGACTCATAATATCAAATTAACAGCAACTTCAATAATTGAGATTTATAAAAGCTGTGATATTATTGTTGAAGCATTCGATTCAGCAGAAATGAAACAAATAATTATTGAAACAGTAATTTCAAAATTCCCTGATAAATATATAGTTTCTGGTATTGGTATGGCAGGCTGGGGTAATAACAATATTATTAATACAAAACGATATGATAAGCTATATATCTGTGGAGATGGGATAACCGAGATTTCTGAAACTAAAGCCCCGTTGGCACCAAGGGTTGGTATTGTAGCAAATATGCAAGCAAATCAAGTTCTTGAATTATTACTCGCCGAAAAATAATTTGCTACAAAAGATTTTTTAATTCCTCTCTTTGCTTTTTTGTTAAACTAAGGACTATTAAATTATAAGAATCATCAATCCATTGATAAATTAGCTTGTTCTCTAAAGAGCCATCAATATTTATAGTATTCCAATGAGTCTTATTCATGTGAAAACCAGAATTAACAACTGAATAATGCTCACGCAATTCTATAGCTTTCTCAGGTTCACATTTTAAGTTAATACTTAAATCAGAGTCTAAGTTTACCAATGCAAACATTTTACCCATTACTTTAAAAACAAGCGTTACTTCATCAAAGGGAAAACTTTCTGTAACCGATTTCTTTGACAAACAATAGCTTCGTAATTCTTCAATATTCATTTTATTACTTTTTAAGGATAATCATTTTTTTAGAAGAACTACTGTTTTTGGTCTTTAGTCGGTAATAATAAATTCCTTCTTTAAATTTATCGGCGTTAAATGTATAGGAATAACTACCAATGTCCATATTTTTATTGACAATGGTAACAATTTTTTCTCCTAAAACATTAAAAACAGATAAATCAACAAAAGAATTTTCTGTTAAATTAAAGTTTATAGTTGTTTCACTATTAAAAGGATTTGGAAAGTTTTGATTTAACTGACAATAAGTTGAATTAAAATTATTGATTGATTGAATATTATGATATTTAAAATATGCAGCATCAGCACTTGACTGAATATCTGAGAGATGGTCTCCTGCTATTAAAGCAAAGGCAATAACAATAGAATCATTAGGAAGAATAACGAATGGTCCAGTGCTAATCATATCAGAAACATTATTTCCATTTACATAAAAACCAGCCATATTTCTGCTTGATTTTAAAGCAGTATATTTTTCATAATTAGTAAAGCCATCCGATATTTTAATACTATTTGTTTGTCCGTTATCAATTCCATCGTTGTCAAACGCATAATGCTTGGCTGAAATATCTGTTAATAAAGATATGGCAGTGTGTGTACCTGCAGTAACAGGAAATGTATAACCCATTTTTCTTGTTGCATCATATAAAACTCTATTTTTTAATGGGTCTCCAAGTTCCCAGTCAACAAAATAACCAGTATATAGTGTATTTAATGACAATAAACCAATGTTTTTTATAGTAAATTCAAATATTATGTATTTTCTATCTGCGGGAGTATTCCATACATAAGCTTTATGTGTAACCAAAACATCTAATCGCTGATTACCTGCTAAACTATCGCTAAAAGTACACTCTAAATCTAAATCAGAGACCATAGAAGGCATTTGTTTTTTTGCATTTATCAATGGTTTAAAATCATTATCAAAACTTCCTGATGCACTATAAATGTTGTCAGAAACTTGATTCGTAGTATTTCCAATTAGAAGTCCTCCACACCACATTAAAGTAGTACAATTTTTATATAAAAAACCTTTACCTTTGGTGTATGAAGGGTCATTAAAACCTAACATTCCTTTACTTGTAAATGTTGATGTAATTAAGTTGGTATCAATATCAATATAATCGGTATTTACCACAATATCAAAAAATTGTATGGCATTATAATTGGCATCATTATATTTTAGTTTAAATTGAATAGCCTGACTGATAGGAACATTTGAAAGTAGAACCACTTTAAAAGGATGATTGAGATTGTTTTTTGTTTCAAGGGTATTGATTGTCCCAAGATTAACAATGGAGTCAATGATTTGAATATAAGGAGAGGAAGAGGAAATGGTTATATTTAGGTCAGTTGTGTGATAAAGATAATTTAAAAAATCACAACTTATAGGAATGGTATCATTTTTTGAATAACTACCATATTGAACAGACGTATAATATTGTTTTACCATTCGTACAGAAGGTATATTTATTTTTGTTAAAGCATTATAAAGGTTCACTCTTCCGCATCCCATTTTTTCATGGTAAGTATGATTTGCAGCAATCGTGTCAATAACATCTGAAGTAACTTTTAATTGTTCAGCAATCTGCATAGCATTTAAAGAAGGAAAATAACTTTTTAGAATACCTGCACATCCTGCTATTATGGGTGATGACATAGATGAGCCACCTGATACGGTGTATCCACCGGAACACCAAGTAGAATAAATACTTTCTCCTGGTGCACAAATATCAATATATTGACTGTAAGAGCCTGTTAGAACATCAAAAGAATCAATTCTACCAACGCTGATAACATTATCGTAAGAAGCAGGATAGTAATTTAAAGGAGCTAAAATATTTCCAGCTGCAGCAACAACAATAGCATTCATATTTACAGCAGCATAATTAATAATATCTTGACCGAAAGCACCTGCTGAGTAAGTATCTCCCCAAGAACAGTTCACAATACTACATCCATGGTCCACGGCATAAACAATACCTTCATAGCCCATAGTTATTGTACCAGCATCATCAGTGATTTTAATTGGTAAGAATTTACATTTAAACCCAACACCAGATATTCCAACTCCATTATCAGTAGTTGCTGAAGCAATACCAGAAACATGCACTCCATGACATCCAAAAGGAACAACTGGGTCAACCTGAGGATTATTGTCATTACTTCCTAAATCCCAACCGTAATAATTATCTGTGTAGCCATCATTATCATTATCAATTCCATCAATAGGGTCATAATAATTATATTTTATATTACCCTGTAAATCTGGGTGAAATAAATCGGTTCCAGTATCAACTATGCCTATTATTATATTAGTATCTCCTTCCGATAAGTTCCAAGCATTTAATGCGTCTATTTTTCGTAAATAATATTGAGAAGCAATAAAGGGGTCGTTTGGTGTATAGAGCAATTGAGGAATGTAATGTGGTTGTGCGTATGTTACCATTCCTGAAGATATAATTGAATTGATAACTTCTTCAATTTTATTGTCGGAAGTATAAAGAAACTCGTATATTAAAGATAAATCAACGAGTTTGTCTCCATGTTCATCGAATTGCTTGAGAGGTTGTTGTTTTTGAGGGAATAATTTATGCAAAGAACCATTTCCATAGTAATTTAACAATTTATTAAGCATATCATTATTGATTTTATTTGCTTTGCAATCATTTCTGTGCGTAGAATCAATTTTAAATATAATTGTTTTTGGAATATAATCTTTAGCAGTAATGTTTTTGGACATTGTAAAATTTCTTGTAGTTGTGATGTTCTGTCCAAAAAGACTAAGCTGAAAACAAATCACCGAAAATACTATGAAAAAAGGTTTAGTCATATTCTATTAATTCAAAATTATTAAAAAAACCAATTCTTTTTAATCCAATTTCTTTGCTTAAAATTAATACTTTTACATTAAATTTTGTTTTTTATTTTATAATGAAAAAAATTGTTTTATTTCTGCTATTATTTAAAGCTACGATAGCGTTTTGTCAAGCCCAAAACATTACATTGAAAGGGTTTACATACTGGAATTTAGATAAAACTATTCACCAAAAAGGAAACAACCTATTTACTTCAATAAAACCTTTCTGTAATCAAGATATACAAAAATATCTTCCTCCAGATACTTCAAAATTATTCAATATTGTAAAAAAAACAAAAAGCGACACTTCAAAAGAAAAAGCAAACAGAATAAATATTGCTCCATCTTTCTATTTGACAAGTGGATATGATTTAAGCAAAAAAAGAAGCAATCTAGAAACAGGAATTGGCTTAGATTTTAGTGTTTTATTGGGGCAAAAATTTGCAATTCAAACTGATTACATTAGCTCTAATTCAAGTTATAACAGTTATTTGGATAGCATTATTAATGAAAAACGCATTATTCCTAATAATAATTATGCTTACGGAACAAAATTAGGTTGGTGTACAAGAGACTTAAACTTTAATGTATCCTATAACCTTACAAAATACTTCAATATTCAAGCAGGAAAGGGAAAAAACTTCTTTGGGGAAGGTTATCACTCCTTATTACTTTCTGACAATGCTGCTAGCTATCCAATGTTTAAAATTACTACTACCATTTGGAAAATTAAATATGTGAATCTTTATACAAAATTCAGCGATATCAGCGATTCTAAAGGAGATGTTTCAAAGTATAAAGGCAAATATTCTGCAATGCACTATCTAAGTATTAATATTACTAAGAGAATTAATTTTTCATTTTTTGAATCTATTATATGGCAAGCAAAAGATAGTAATAACACAAGGGAATTTGATGTAAATTACTTAAATCCCGTTGTATTTTATCGTCCAACAGAATTTTCTCTAGGTTCTCCTGACAATGTGTTAATGGGTTTTAATATTAGTTACCTATTTGCAAAAAATCAACAGCTATATGCTCAAGTATTATTAGATGAATTTAGCTTAAAACATATTAGAAATCAAGATGGATGGTGGGCAAACAAGCAGGCATATCAATTAGGTTTAAAGTCCTTCGATGTTTTCCGAATTTCTAATCTCACGTTTCAATATGAATATAATTATATACGACCATATACATACTCGCATGTTTCAGCCACACAGAATTATGGACATTACAATCAAGCTATTGCCCATCCACTGGGAGCAAATCTTAAAGAATCAGTTACTTTTCTTAGATACCAATACAAACATATTTACTTTGAAACCCAATTTTCATATATTATAATGGGAATCGACACGGGAAACGTTAATTATGGTGGCAATATTTATTTGTCATATATATCTTATCCTAAAGAATATAATAATTACGTTGGTCAGGGAGTTAAAAAAACCATTGTTTTAAAAGAATTAAAAGTTTATTATCTGCTATTCCCTCAAAAAAACTGGAACTTGTATCTATCAATTTCAAATTTGTCTTTAGAAGATTACTTAAAAAAAGAAAACACAACATTTATTTCAATAGGTATTAGTAGTTTTATGAAAAAAACTTTTCTTGGAATATTCTAACTAAATTTTTTTACAAACGAAAGTGAAATTAATTTCATAGTTATTAAACCAGTTTGAATTATCCAATAAATCAAAGAACTTTTTTTATATTTGTTGCTTCAAATGCTCGAACTGAATGAAATTAATTTAATTCTTTTTTATGGCTCTTCTTCAAAAAGAAAAACTGTTTTCAAAGAAATGGTTTTTATCTTATAGTCTCATAGTAATTGGCTCATTTATCCTTGCTACAGGTTTTGTTTTTTTTATCACACCATATAAAATAGTTCCTGGAGGAGTATATGGTATTGCAATTGTAATACACTACTTGACAAAAGGTGTTTTTGCTTTCGCTACAGATGGTTTACCAATTGGTGTTATGGGTTTAATTATGAATATTCCTTTAACAATAATAGGAATAAAGATTTTAGGTCCAAAATTTGGCATAAAAACAATAGTAGGCTTCATATTAACCTCAGTGTTCATCGATTTTATTACCTTTTTCTGGGGTGATGTGCCTTTGGTAGCAAATGATGCTTTGCTTTCATCAATTTTTGGGGGAGTTTTAATTGGATTTGGATTAGGTTTGATTTTTAAATCAAAGGCAACCTCAGGGGGTTCTGATATAATAGCAATGATAATTGCAAAATATACCCGTATGCCTCTTGGACAGCTTATGATATTTGTCGACTCTGTTATTGTTCTCGTTGCCCTGATTGCTTTTCAAGACTGGAAAATACCATTGTATTCATGGATAGTGATTTTTATTACTGGAAAAGTGATAGATATGGTTTTAGAAGGCATTAGTTATGACAAAACACTTTTTATTGTTTCCGATAAATTTGAAGAAATTCGTGATAGAATTATCAATGATTTAAATAGAGGAGGAACTTATATACCAGGGAAAGGAATGTACAACGGTGCAGAAAAAACTATAATTTTTACAGTTGTTAATCGGCGCGAAATGGCTCTATTAGAAGAATTTATTAGTGAAATTGACCCCGATGCCTTTGTTACGGTTATTGAAGCAAATGAAATACTTGGCATGGGCTTCAAATCGTTAAACGAAAAAATTAGTTCATAGAATTACAATCAAAATAGATATTAATTAAATTAATAATTCCCAATATATGAAACCCCCAATATTAGAACCTATTGTTACATTGGAAACTGCCCAAAAACTTGGATTAATTCCCGATGAATTTGAAAAAATAATAATATTATTAGGAAGAATACCAAATTTTACTGAGCTAAGTATATATTCTGTAATGTGGTCTGAACATTGTTCATATAAAAATTCAATCATGTGGCTGAAAACACTCCCTAAAGACGGACCACATTTACTTGCAAAGGCAGGAGAAGAAAATGCTGGCTTGGTGGATATTGGAGATGGTATCGGTTGCTGTTTTAAAATTGAGTCTCATAATCATCCTTCAGCATTAGAGCCATATCAAGGAGCGGCAACTGGTGTTGGTGGTATAAATAGGGACATATTTACAATGGGAGCCCGCCCAATTGCTCAATTAAATTCTTTACGTTTTGGAAACATTCAATTAGCCCACACAAAATGGCTTTTAAAAGGTGTCGTAAAAGGTATTGGTGATTATGGCAATGCTTTTGGCGTTCCTGTTGTTGGAGGTGAAATCTATTTCGATGAATGTTATAATACCAACCCATTAGTAAATGCAATGTCTGTTGGTATTGTCAAATCTGGCAATACTGTGTCTGCAACCTCTTATGGTGAAGGTAATCCTGTTTTTATAGTAGGTTCTTCTACTGGAAAGGATGGTATTCATGGAGCCACTTTTGCTTCTGAAGAAATTTCTGAAGCCTCCTCTGAGAAAATTCCTGCAGTTCAAGTTGGAGACCCTTTTCAAGAAAAATTATTACTTGAAGCTTCTCTCGAGGTTGCTAAAACAACTGCAATTATTGGAATGCAAGATATGGGTGCTGCGGGAATTACATGCTCTACTTCCGAAATGTCAGCAAAGGGTGAACATGGAATGATTATTCATTTAGATAAAGTTCCATTACGACAACAAAATATGCTTCCTTTTGAAATATTACTTTCTGAATCACAGGAAAGAATGTTAATTGTTGTTAAAAAAGGTAGAGAAAAAGAAGTTCAAAGTATTTTTGACAAATGGGATTTAAACTGCGTCCAAATTGGGGAAGTAACAGCTGATAAACGTTTGAAATACTTTATGAACGGTGAGCTTGTTGCCGATGTTGATGCAGAATCATTGGTGCTTGGCGGTGGTGCACCTATTTATAAAAGAGAATATAAAGAACCAGCGTATTTTGCTAAAACCAAAAATTTTTCTATTGATAATATCAAACTACCAGCTAATTTAAAGGATGTATTCTATCATTTGGTAAGCCAACCAAGTATTTGTTCTAAAAAGTGGGTTATTGAACAATATGATACAATGGTTGGAACCAAGAATATGAGCACCAACAAACCATCAGATGCTGCAATAGTGAATATAAAAGGCACTGAAAAAGCAATTGTGCTTACAACTGATTGTAATTCTCATTATGTTTATGCTAATCCCGAAATAGGTTGTGAAATAGTAGTTGCTGAAGCTGCTAGAAATATTGTTTGTTCTGGTGGAGAACCATCTGCCATTACCAATTGCCTTAATTTTGGTAATCCGTATAATCCTGAAGTATATTGGCAATTTGTCGGAGCAATAAAAGGGATGAGCACTGCTTGTAGAAAGTTTAATACACCTGTTACTGGTGGCAATGTTAGTTTTTATAACCAAACAAACATTGATGGAAAGATTGAACCAATTTTCCCTACACCTGTTATTGGTATGTTAGGTATTATGCCGAATAAAAAATCGCAAACTACACTAAATTTTAAGAAAGAAGGAGATATTATTTTTCTTATAGGTAAATCAGAAAACGATATTTCTAGCTCTGAATATCTTTATTCATATCATAAAGTTCAATTATCACCTCCGCCATTTTTTGATATAAATGAAGAGTATGAAATACATGAAGCCATTAAACAACTTATTGCTCAAAATATTATTTCCTCTGCCCACGATGTTTCTGAAGGAGGATTGTTGGTTACCTTATTTGAATCGGCAATGTATAATGGATTTGGATTTGAAATAACCTCCGATAAATCTATTCGTAAAGATGCTTTCCTTTTTGGTGAGTCTCAAAGTAGAGTTATTGTGAGTGTTTCTCCTAAAAACAGAGAAAAACTTATTGAAACATTAATATTTTCTGAAACTAATTTTTCCGTTCTCGGCGAAATTAAAGGAAAAGAAATGATAATAGATAATGAATCGTTTGGTAATATTAATGACACTAAAAATATTTATGACAATGTTATTTCAAAGATTATCGAAAGTTAGTATTTCTAAATTATAAATTTTATTTCTTTCAAATCGCATTCTATTATAGTGTTATCTTTTCTCTCTAATAATAGCTTTCCATATTTATTAATTCCAACAACCTTAGCTATGATTGTCTTATAATTATATAGATAGTTTGCCCATACATTAAAATTGAGTAATACATTCAAGTATTCATTATCAATTATTGAGTATTTTAGAGATTTCAACTGTTCATACCTTGCTTCTATTTTGTTTAAAAGAATATTTAGGCAGTCGTCTATATTATATTGCTTATTTGACAATAACTTTAACGAAACTGGATTTGGTATTTCCTTGGAAAATTGAGTTTGATTAATATTAAGCCCAATTCCAATTACAACATTAACATATTTACCACCTAATATTGAATTTTCAATTAATATTCCAGCAATTTTTCGTTTGCCAACATAAATATCATTGGGCCATTTAATAAATAAATTATCAATTGAAAGTTCTCTTAGAAAATCAATTATAGCAAGTGAAACTGTCTTACTTAAAAAAAATTGTTTTTCAACGGGTAAAAAAATTGGTGAAAGTATAATACTAATCGTTAAATTTTTACCATCTTCGCTTTCCCATTTGTTTTTGGCTTGTCCTTTTCCTGAAGTTTGTTTTTTTGCAATAACTACCGTTCCTTCTTCTGCTTTATTCTCTTTTATTAATTGAGAAGCATAAATGTTAGTTGAGCTTATTACTGTTAAATAAATAATATTATTACCAATAGTTTTGGAAGTATTCAATTTTATTATTATTTGAATGAATATTTGTTGTAACAGACAATATTTTCTTTGCTTTTACGTATTTTAGTTCTTTGTTTATACTCTTTTTCAGCATATCCCAAAGAAATTAACAATACAGGTCTTTTATTT
>Ga0066650_10000465_pt1 | contig 13525 bp, 26 predicted proteins | sample CryGey092014_all_FD_59539 | JGI IMG/M metagenome (GOLD analysis project Ga0066650, IMG submission 59539) | Groundwater microbial communities from aquifer - Crystal Geyser CG23_combo_of_CG06-09_8/20/14_all | ecosystem: Environmental > Aquatic > Deep subsurface > Groundwater | place: USA: Utah...
CAAAAAGAATTAGAAAAAGCGGGGATAAAAACCCCGCTTCGTTTTTTAAGAGAGTTCAGATTAAACGATCAAGTTAAATTAATTGAAGACGGCAAAAAAAAAGGTGTCCAAATTGGTGAAGTAAAGATTTTTTCCGGAGATGTCATTAACCCTAATATTTTTATAAAAAGTGGCGATTTAATTACTGTTTCGGGGATATCCAAAGGAAAAGGTTTTCAAGGAGGAGTTAAGCGTCACGGCTTTAAAGGAAGATCACACACTCATGGAGCGTCTCGAGACGAGCGAGCTCCAGGATCAATTGGAATGTCTACCACTCCAGGAAGAGTTTTTAAAGGAAAAAGAATGGCCGGCCGGATGGGTGGAGAAAGAGTAACGATCAAGAATCTAGAAGTAATTGAAGTAAAAGAAAATGGTTTAGTAATAAAAGGTTTAATTCCAGGTGCAAAAGGTGGGTTAATAGAAGTTAGGGGTTAAAAATAATAAATATGGTTACAATAAAAAAAACAACTACCGTCAAAAAAACTAATCCGTCACTCGTGATTTATAACATTGAAGGTAAAGAAGAAAAAACTGTCGAACTATCCAAAGAAATTTTTTCTGTTTCCGCTAATCCAAAACTATTAGCCCTAGCGGTAAGAATCTATTTAGTCAATCAAAGGCAAGGCAATGTTAAAGTAAAAACACGAAGTGAAGTAATAGGCTCAACCAGAAAAATTTATCGACAAAAAGGAACTGGAAAAGCCAGGCATGGTGCCATTAAAGCCCCAATTTTTGTTGGTGGTGGCGTTGCTCATGGTCCAAAACAAAAAGATTATAACTTAAAGTTTAATAAAAAAGAAAAAAAAATTGCCTTGTTTGCGGCCCTATCAGAAAAATTAAAAGAAAAAAAAATATTTGGTTTAGAAAATAAAGCTTTGACGATTGAACCAAAGACAAAAATATTTGTTAATTTTCTTGAAAAGCTTTTATTATTAGATAAAAACAATCTAATAGTTTTGCTTAAGATGGAAAAAAATAATTTGATTTTAGCGATGAGAAATATTCCCGGGATATCTTTTATTGACGCCAGGTCCTTGAATCCTTATTTAGTATTAAAAAGTAGTAACATAATTTTTATTGAGAACTCTTTAGAAGTTTTTAAAAGCAAACCGAAACATGTTAATAAATGAAGTATTGATTAAACCGATATTGACCGAAAAGGCCACGAATTTAGTCCAAAATCAAGTTTATATGTTTGAAGTTGATAAAAGAGCTAATAAACATCAAGTAAAGCAAGCTTTGGAAAAACTTTACAAAGTGAAAACAGGAGAAGTAAAAATGATGATAAGAAAAGGAAAAGAAAAAAAAGTTGGAAAAAAAGGATTGCTCAAAAAAACAGCCGATAGAAAAATTGCTTTTGTTAAATTAATTGAAGGAAAGATTGATCTCTTTCCGCAAAAATAAATATGGATAGAAAAACGTTATCAATAAAAGTCAAACCGGTGAAAAGATTAATGAAGATTTTGAAAAAAAATTCCGGCCGAGATAATAGTGGTCAAATTTCAGTTCGTCATCAGGGTGGGAGGCAAAAAAGATTCTATCGAATTATTGATTTCAAAAGAGATAAACGTGATATAGAAGCGGAAGTAGTCAGGATTGAAAGAGATCCCAATAGAAATTCTTTTATTGCTTTAGTTAAGTATCGAGACGGTGAGTTCAGGTATATTCTTTATCCGCACAATCTTAAGATTGGCGACAAAATTATTGCCAGTGAAAAAGCTGATATTAAAACCGGTAACGCTTTGCCATTAAAAAATATTCCCATTGGAACATTGGTCCATAATGTGGAACTTTATATTGGTAAAGGTGGTCAGATGATAAAGAGCGCTGGTACAGCTGCGTCAGTCATCGCTAAAGAAGATAAATTTATTCATCTTAAATTACCATCGGGTACGGTGCAACGTTTTTTTAAAGATTGTTGGGCAACCGTAGGACAGTTAGGCAATATAAAATTTAAAGATGAAATTATAGGTAGCGCCGGAAGAAAGAGACTGATGGGAATTAGACCAACGGTTCGAGGGACTGCTCAAAATCCACGCAGTCATCCTCATGGCGGGGGAGAAGGTAGATCAGGCGAAGGTATGCATCCGAAAACTCCTTGGGGTAAACCGGCTCGAGGGAAAAGAACGAGAAATAAAAATAAATGGAGTAAGGGATTAAGAATTAAAAGACGCAAATAATTATTATGGAATCAAAAGCCTATTTCATCAATTTACCGGTTTCACCAAAGAAAGCCCGTTTTTATTTGCCAGCCATAAAAAAATTAAAACCAATCGATAGCTTAGACTATCTTTTTTATGAAAGGACTGATGCGGCCGTTATTCTATATAAAGCCATTAAGTCAGCTATTAGTAATGCTCGACAGTTATTGAAAGTAGAAGATAATCTGTTAAACTTTAAACTTCTTACCGTTGAACAAGGTCAAAAACTAAAACGCTTTCGTTCAGGTTCCCGTGGAAATGCCAAGCCAATCAATAGAAGAATGAGCCACATTAAGATAATCTTGGAAGCGAAAAAGATAGCACAAAAACCCGAAATCCGAAGCACGAAATCCGAAACAAAAATAAAATCTAAAATTACAAAAACAGAAAAAAAATAATTTAAATTTTGAAAATTAAAATTTGTTTCGAGTTTCGAATTTAGAATTTCGAATTTTAGAAAATTATGGGACAAAAGGTTCATCCAAGAGGCTTGCGTCTTGGAATAGTTTATAATTGGAATTCCCGCTGGTTTTTTTCTAATAAAAGATCCTTCAGGGATTCATTGATATCAGATTTGAAAATAAGAAAAGCTTTAATGAACAAACTGGCTTTTTCTTCGGTGACTCAAATTGATATTGAAAGAGCGATTAACAGAATTACTTTGATTATCTATGCGGTTAAGGTAGGAATGATTATTGGTCGGGGTGGAAAAGGGTTGGAAGAAATAAAACAATTTGTTATTGACAATCTGAAAAAAGGGGAAAAAATTAAAGAATTAAAGATTGATATTAAAATCGAACCGGTCAAGGAACCATTTTTAAATGCTTATTATGTTTCCCAACTAGTAGCAGAAAAATTGGTAAGGAATTTTCCCCATCGTTCTACTGTCCATAATGCCATGAATAAAGTGATGGAGGCTGGTGCTAAAGGAGTTAAAATACAGTTAGGTGGGAGAGTTGGTGGGGCTGAGATATCAAGAAGAGAAAAATATTTTCTAGGAACGATTCCCACATCAACGATTAGAGAAGAAGTGGATTTTGCTCGATATCCGGCCTTAACTAGGTCAGGGTATGTGGGAGTAAAAGTGTGGTTATGTAAATAAATATGTTATCACCAAAAAGACAGAAATATCGAAAACAATTTAGAGGTAGTTTTAGGAAAATTGCCGTTAAGGGTGAAAAGCTTAATTTTGGAGCTTTTGGTTTAAAAGCCATGAAAAGTGCTTGGATAAAAGATCGGGAAATTGAGTCGGCTCGGGTAATTTTTGCCCGGGGAACAAGAAAAAGTGGTAAATACTGGTTTAGAATATTTCCTGATAAACCGTTTACGAAAAAACCACCAGAAGTAACGATGGGATCAGGTAAAGGAGATGTTGCATATTTTGTTGCCAGTGTAACTCCGGGAAAAATATTGTTTGAGATTAATGGATTATCAAAGGAAGAATCAATTAAAGTTTTAAATAACGTTGCTTCGAAATTATCGGTAAAAACAAAAGTTGTTAGTCGAGAAATATGAAAAAAATTACTAAAACATATCGGGAAAAAACCAGCAAAGAATTAATAAAAGAAACTCAGTCATTAAGAGAAGAAATGGCAAAATTACAGTTGTCTTTTAAAAGCAATCCACCAAAGGATACAAATTTGTTAATGAAAAAAAGAAAACAATTAGCAGTTTTATTAACAGTCCTTGGCGAAAAAGAGGAAGTAGGGGCGGAGTAACCCCGCCCGTACAAAATAATTATATGAAAAAAATTTTAACCGGTAAAGTGGTTTCGATGAAAATGATAAAAACCGTCGTAGTGATGGTTGAAAGAAAATTCAGACATCCGGTTTATCACAAGGTCATTGTTCGACATAAAAAATATAAAGCGCATAATGAAAAATTAGATTTGAAATTAGGAGATATCGTTAAGATTGAAGAAACAAAACCTATTTCAAAAGATAAACACTTTGTAGTTGTTGAGAAATTATAAGTATTATAACTATTATAAAAATTATAACGATTATAAACCTATGCTTCAGCTTAGATCAATTTTAAATGTAGCGGATAACACCGGAGCCAAAAAAGTTTCTATGATTGGTATGGCTAAAAAAGGTAATAGAAAACTCGCTTATTTAGGTGAAGTGATAAATATCACCGTTAAGGAAGCTCTACCTTTTTCTCTAGTGAAACAAGGCGAAGTCTTATCAGCAGTTATTGTCAGAACCAGAAAAGAAAAGAGAAGAAAGGACGGTAGTTATATTAGATTTGATGAGAATGCTTGTGTGATATTAGCCAGTAAAGAGGTGAAAGATCCTAAAGGAACACGAATTTTTGGACCGATAGGAAAAGAAGTCAAAGAAAATGGTTTTGCCAAAATAGCTAGTTTGGCAGAGGAGATATATTAATATGAAAATCAAAAAAGGAGATAAAGTAAAAATGACAGTCGGAAAAGATAAAGGTAAGGATGGTGTGGTGGAAAAAGTCTATAAAAATGCCAATAAAGTTATAGTTACGGGAATGAATCTTTATAAAAAACATATAAAGAAAAATGAAAAAATGCCTCAAGGTGGAATTGTTGATTTACCAAGAGCGATTGATGTTTCAAAGTTGACTTTTGTTTGTCCGAAATGTGGAAAAATGACGAGAATTGGTTTTAAAACTGAAAAAAATAAAAAATATAGAGTATGTAAGAAATGTGATAGCAAGATATAGGTAGGGAACAAAAATTTTTGTTCCATACAAATTTAAAGAATAAATATGACATTCAAAGATTATTACAATCAGGAAGTAGTCGAAAAACTTAAAAAAGACTTAAACCTTAAAAACGTTATGGCTGTGCCTAAAGTAATTAAAATCGCCATTAATGTTGGAGCGGGTGAAGCTGTGACTAATAAAAATGTTATTGAAAAAATTCAAGAACAGTTAATGACGATTACTGGACAAAAATCAATGATTACCAAAGCAAGAATTTCGGTTTCCACTTTCAAGATTAGGAAAGGATTGGCAATTGGAGTTAAGGTGACTTTACGAGGAAAAAGAATGTATCATTTTTTGGAAAAATTGATTAGAATAGTGATTCCTCGATTGAAAGATTTTCGCGGTGTTTCAGATAGCAATATTGATCAGAATGGTAACCTTAATATTGGCTTTCCAGAACAAATAATTTTTCCCGAGATAGATTTTGACAAAATTGATAAAATAAGGGGTTTGCAAGTGACCGTAGTCACTAATGCCAGAAACAAAGAAAAAGGAAAAAAATTATTTGAAATGTTAGGAATTCCGTTTAAGAAATAATTATGGCTAAAACCTCTGATGTAGTTAAGTTTTTAAAAAAACAGAAATTTCAAGTTCGTTTTCATAATCGTTGTTCCATCTGTGGACGGGCACGAAGTTATATGCGCCGGTTTGGCTTATGCCGGATTTGTTTCAGAGAAAAAGCATTACAGGGAGATATTCCCGGAGTTAAAAAAATTTCACTATGAGTAGATCAAGAAAAAAAGGACCATATATTGATGAAAGATTATTAAAAAAAGTCTTAAAACAAAAAGAAACCAATGATAATACCGTCATCAAAACTTGGTCGCGTGCTTGTCAAATTCCTCCGGATTTTATTAGTCATAAATTTGGAGTTCATAATGGGAGAAAGTTTATAGAAGTTTCTGTAACCGAAGCCATGGTTGGTCATCGTTTAGGCGAATTCTCACTAACCCGAACTTTTAGAAGTCATGGTAAAGTTACTAAAAAAGTTGTCGAGGCAACATAAAACATATGGAAAATTCAATTATTGATCTAATCATCAGAATAAAAAATGGATATATGGCGAAAAAAGAGACTATTGAGTCACCTTGTTCGAAATATAAAGAAGCTGTTTTGAAGAAATTAGTTAGTTTAAAATTTATTAAGAGTTATAAAGTTAAAGGAGAGATTAAAAAAAGCATGACGATTGATTTAGCTTATGAAGATGATAAGCCCGCCATTAGCGATGTGAAAATTTATTCAAAACCAGGGATGAGACTTTATATTTCTTATAAAAATTTGAAACCAGTTTTGAGTGGATTTGGTTACTCAATTCTTTCCACGTCAAGTGGGATTATGACTGATCAAGAGGCAAAAAAAGCGAAATTAGGAGGAGAATTATTATTTAGTTTTTGGTAATTTTATGTCTAAAATCGGCGAAAAACCAATAACTTTATCACCGGCAGTTAGTCTAAAAATCGAGGATAATAATGTCACTATTAAAGGTCCTCAAGGTGAGATGTCTTTTATTGTTCCAAAAGAGTTGACTCTGATTAGGGAAGAAAACAACTTAATTTTTAAAAGAAAAAATAATGAAAAAAAAATCAGATCAATCCATGGTTTATATCGACAGTTAATCAGTAACGCGGTTTCTGGAGTGGAAAAAGTTTGGGAGAAAAAATTAGAAGTAGTTGGAACCGGTTTTACGGTCAAGTTACAAGGTGAAGATTTAGTATTTAAAGTCGGCTATTCTCATCAGGTAGTTTTTAAAAAACAACCGGGAATAAAATATCAAGTAGAAGGAAATAATAAAGTAACTGTTGCCGGGCACGACAAACAGTTAGTCGGTCAAGTAGCCTATCAAATGAAGATGATTAGAAGACCTGATGTCTATAAGGGAAAAGGGATTAGATATTTAGGGGAAAAATTAAGAATTAAACCGGGTAAAAAAGCCAAAGCCGCCGGAGCAGTAGCTTAAGAAAAAAATATGACAAATATAAATTTAGATCGCAAATTAAGAAGAAAAAGAAGAGTTAGTTCAAACATTCGTGGTACAAGTAATAGACCAAGAATATCTATTTTTCGTTCTAGTCGCTATATTTATGCTCAGGCAATTGATGATGAAACAAGAAAAACTATTTCCTCTTTTTCTAACTCAGATCTTAAAAAAGACACTGATTTTAAAAAAGGTAAAAAAAGAGATGATTCAAAAAAAATCGGTATAGGATTAGCAAAAAAACTTATTGAAAATAAAATAAAGGCCGGAGTATTTGATCGAGGCAGCTATGCTTATAATGGAAGAGTCAAAGCTTTAGCTGAAGGTTTACGAGAAGGAGGGTTAAAAATATGAATCAATATAGACAAGAAGATAAACAATACCAGGAAAAAGTTGTCAAGATAAAAAGGGTTTCTAAAAAGACTACCGGTGGTAATTATGTGACTTTTTCTGCACTAGTTGTCGTAGGGGACCGAAAAGGTAAAGTCGGTATCGGTTTGGGTCGGTCGCTAGAGGTGCCACCGGCGATTCAAAAAGCAATTAGTTATGCAAAAAAACACATGATTAATGTTCCAATTAGAAATAAAACCATTCCTCACGAAGTGAGAGTTAAGTTTAAAGCCGCTAGAATATTATTAAAACCGGCCCCGGAAGGAACCGGATTAAAAGTTGGTAGCGTCACTCGAGTTATTTTGGACTTAGCCGGTATTGAAAATGCTTCAGGAAAAATCATCGGTTCAAGAAATCAAATCGTTAATACTTATGCAATTATGAAAGCTTTAAGCTTATTGCGTACTAAATTTTAATTATTATATGAGCAACTTTCTATCTAATTTACCGAAAATAAATATTAAAAAGAAAAAACGACTTGGTCGCGGACTTGGTAGTGGCAAAGGATCTAAATCAGGCCGGGGAACAACCAGGCATCAAAAAGCCAGGGAAAGTATTCCTCTTCATTTTGAAGGCGGACAAGGAAGAATCGTCAAAAAATTTCCCCTTCTTCGCGGAAAAAGAAAAAATAATTCCATAATAGAAAAATCTTTTATTATTGATTTGGAAAAACTAAATATCTTGCCTGATAATGGCAAGGTAGACCGAGCGACTTTAATCAAAGAAAATATTATCACCAATGGAAAAGAAAACTTACCGATAAAGATCTTAGCTAACGGTCAGTTAAAAAAGAAGCTAGTTATTAAACTGCCTGTTTCTAAAAAAGTTAAAGAAGCCGTTGAAAAACTAGGCGGTCAGGTCGAATCATAAAAATGATTAAAAAAATAATTGAAAAAATCAATATTCTTCTCAAAGATCCTGAATTAAAAAGAAAGTTTTTGTTTACTTTATTTATTTTTTTAGCTTTTCGAATCTTTGCTTTTTTACCGGTGCCGGTGATTGATTTAGTGAAATTACGTGCTTTATTCTCTCAAAATCAGTTTCTCTCTTTACTAGACATATTTTCCGGCGGTACTTTGATAAATTTCTCTGTCATGGCTTTAGGTCTTAATCCTTATATCAATGCTTCAATCATTTTACAAATGTTGACAATGATGATTCCTTATTTGGAAAATTTATCCAAAGAAGGTGAGTATGGACGGGCAAAAATAAATCAGTACACCCGAATGCTGACAGTCCCTTTGACTATCGTTCAGGCGATTGGAATTTTTATGCTTCTTAAAAATCAAAAGGTAATTGGAGTTTTAACTCCTTTAGAATTCTTTTCCTTTATTCTGACTATGGTAGCCGGAACATTTGTTTTAGTTTGGTTTGGCGAGTTAATTTCCGAATTCGGTCTGGGTAACGGAATATCTCTTTTGATCTTTGTGGGAATCGTCAGTCGATTACCAATATTACTTGGACGAACTGCCTCCGTATTTAATCAAGAGATTATTTTTAATGTGACTATTTTTCTAGCTCTTTCTTTATTTGTTATAGCTTCAATTGTTTTTATTAATGAAGCAACCAGAAGAATTCCGGTCTTGTATGCCAAAAGAATTAAGGGTAACCGCATGTATCAGGGAGCGACAAATTTTCTGCCTTTGAAACTAAATCAGGCCGGCGTTATTCCAATTATATTTGCCGTTTCTTTTGTTCTCTTTCCTCAATTAATTGGTAATTTTTTAAGATATGTAAAAAATCCAGCTTTAGCCGGTGTCGGCAATTTTCTTTCGACGGTTTTTTCCCCAACCGGTTTTTTCTATAATTTTTTCTACTTTTTTCTTGTGATAGGCTTTACTTATTTTTACACGATCATTGTTTTTAATCCGCAAAAAATTTCCGAAGAAATTCAAAAACAAGGTGGATTTATTCCCGGAATTCGTCCCGGTATAGCCACCAAAGAATATTTAGAGAAAATCCTTTATCGAATTACGACCGCCGGAGCTATTTTTTTAGGCATTGTTGCCGTAATGCCGGTTTTATTTTCAAAAATCACCGGACTAACTAATTTAGTGATTGGTGGTACGGGTATTTTAATCGTTGTTTCCGTTATTTTGGAAACTTTCAAGAAGGTAGAATCTCAATTAATGATGCGTAATTATGACAGGTTTGTGAAGTAGGGAACAGGCATGCCTGTTCCGTACAAAAAGTTATAAATTTATTAAATTAAAATTATGGCTAAAAAAAGTTCAAGAATTGATGTTGGTTTAGTTTGTGAAATATGTCAGGCAGTTAATTATGTGGTTGATAAAAACAAAGTCAATACGACCGGTAGTTTGAAATTAAATAAGTTTTGTCAGAAATGTCGAAAGCATACGGTCCATAAAGAAACTAAAAAATTAGATTAATTTTATATATGAAATTAGTTTTAATCGGAATCCAGGGGTCAGGTAAATCAACTCAGGGTAATTTATTATCCAAGCAATTAAAGATTCCTTATTTATCAACCGGTCATATTTTTAGAGAAATTGCTAAAGAAAAGACGCAATTGGGAAGATATATTAAGGAGATCCTTAACGCTGGCCTTCTTATTCCGGACGAAAAAACTATTGAAATCGTTAATTCTTACCTGTCTCGTCCAGAATATAAAAAAGGTTATATATTGGACGGATTTCCAAGAACATTAAAGCAAGTAAAAGAATTTAAAAACAATGTTGATAAAGTGATCTATCTTGACATTTCTCAAAAAGAAGCCATTTGGAGGTTGCTTCATCGTGATGACAACACGAGAAGCGATGAAACTTTGCCTGCCTTGAAAAAAAGAATTACTTTATTTTATAAATTTACTGAACCGGTGATTAATTATTACAAAAAGGAAAATAAATTAATTGATATTGACGGAACAATGAAAATAGAGGAAGTCAATGAAGAAATCCTCAAAGGTTTAGGCAAGCAACTTATAAAAAATCAAGTGATTAGCTGGAAAAGAAAACAAAAAACCATTATTGCCATTGTTGGTCTACCGGGAACCGGTAAAACAGAGGCGGCTGATTTTTTTCAGAAAAAAAACTTACCGACTATTTCTTTTGGAAAAATCGTTAACGATTACATCAATCAAAAAAATTTGTCCCATGATGAAAAAACACACAAAAAAGTTAGAGAAGAAATAAGAAAAAAATACGGAAAAGAGGCGCTGGCAGTTTTAAATGTTAAAAAGATAAAACAGGCATTAGAAAATAATTCAATAATTATTGTTGAAGGAATGCGTTCTTGGGAAGAATATTTGTATTTAAAAAAAGAGTTTCCAAAAATTAAATTAGTGATCGTTTGTCTTTTTACCGATAAGGATATTCGTTATAAAAGAATTTCAAAAAGAAATAACCGATCTGAGCTTTATGGCGAAGAAAGGGACATTAATGAAATAATTGGAATAAATATGGGGCCAACAATTGCTTTTGCTGACTATTTGATCAAGAATAACTATTCTTTAAAAGATTTTTATGACAAATTAGAGTTAACATATCGAACAATTTATTTTTCATAAATGGTGAACTTAAAATCCGATCAAGAGATTAAGATCATGACTGAAGGTGGTAAAAAATTAAAAGCGGTTGTTAAAGAATTATTACATTTAATTAGAAAAGGTATTACCACTAAAGAGATTGATAGTAGGGCTGAAGAGTTAATAAAAAAACAAGGAGGAAAGTCGTCTTTCAAAACTGTTTCCGGTTATTCATGGACGATTTGCTCACCGATTAATGAACAGATCGTTCATACCAAACCTAGCAATCGTATTTTAAAAGAAGGGGATGTTTTAACGTTGGATATAGGAATGTTATATCAGGGTTTACATACTGATTATGCGATTACCAAAGTAGTCGGAGAAAATAAAGATGCAAAAATTAATAAATTTTTAAAAATAGGCGAAGAGACTCTTACCCTCGCGATTAAAGAGGCGAGAATAGGCAATAGACTTGGGTCTATTTCTTCGGTGATAGAAAAAGAAATCACCGGTAACGGGTATTTTGTCATAAAAAAGTTAACCGGCCATGGAATTGGAAAAAAATTACATGAAGATCCTTATGTATTTGGTTTTGTTGATCGACCGATTAACAAGTCACTATTAATAAAAAAAGGTTTGGTGATAGCCATTGAAATTATTTATGCAATGGGAACTGACAAGATGATTTACGAAGAAGATAACTGGTCAATTATTACTAAAGATCGGAGCCTGTCCGCTTGTTTTGAGCATACAGTGGCGGTTACTAGTCAGGGTCCGATAATTTTGACATGAATATAAAATAATTTTATGCTAAAATATAGGCTTTATGAAGGATGATGTGATTACGGTCGAGGGAGAGGTCGTCGAAAATCTTCCCAACACCTTGTTTAAAGTGAAACTTTTGAATTCAGAAAAGGTGATTTTGTGTTATTTGTCAGGGAAAATGAGAAAAAACTATATTAAGATTCTTCCCGGTGATAAGGTCAAATTAGAACTAACCCATTATGATCTGAATCGAGGGAGGATTGTTTATCGTAAATAACTATGAAAATTCAATCATCAGTAAAAAAGATTTGTCCTAAATGTAAAATAGTTAAAAGAAAAGGCAATCTTTATGTTGTTTGTTCTAATGTTAAACATAAGCAGAAACAAGGATAAATTAGTTTATAAAGTTATAAAGTTCATAAAGTCTATAAAGTAAAGCTATGGCACGAATGTTAGGAGTGACATTACCGGATGAGAAAAGAATTGACTATGCTTTGACGATTTTATATGGTATTGGTTGGAACAATGTAAAAACTATTTTATCTCAAACAGGAATAGAAGCCAGTAAAAAAGTTAAAGAAATAACTGAGGAAGAGTTCAAAAAGATTATTGAAGTAATTGAAAAGAATTATAAGGTTGAGGGTTATTTGCGAGAAGCGATTAATGAAAACATTAAAAGATTAAGAGAAGTTGGTAGTTACCGGGGGATTAGACATATAAGAGGTTTACCTGTCCACGGTCAGAGAACTAAATCCAATGCCCGAACCAAACGAGGGAAGAGAAAGACTGTTGGAGCCCTAAAAAAAGAGATGTGGGCTAAATTAGAACAAAATAAAACGTCTGAAGCGGTAAAGGAGAAAACAACAAATAAAAGTTAAATTTAACTATGATACAAAAACAAACTAAAAAAAATGTTATTAAAGGTATAATTTACATTACCTCGACTTTTAACAATACTATAGTGACAATTACCGATGAAAAAGGTAACCCGATTGTAATCGGGTCTTGTGGAATGCATGGATTTTCCGGAACCAGAAAATCAACTCCTTATGCGGCAACCGTAACAACAGAGACTGCCTTAAAAAAAGCCGGTGAAAAATTTGGATTTCAAACCGCCGATGTTTACGTCAAAGGAATTGGTCCCGGACGAGAGGCATCTTTAAGAGCTGTTAAAGCATCAAAAGTTGACATTAATAGAATTATTGACATTACACCGGTTCCTCACAATGGGGTGAGACCGCCGAAGATAAGAAGGGTATAACAGTTATAATCATTATAAATATTATAAAAATTATATAAATGCGTTACTTAGGTCCAAAAAATAGAATTTCTCGGCGCGAAGGGGTGGATTTAGAGTTAAAAACCGTTGGTTCTAAATCTCATGCCCGATTACTAAAAAAACTTAATGTTCCTCCCGGTCAACATGGACTGCGAAAAAGGAAAAAAGTTTCGGAAAGAGGTACTCAACTGCGAGAAAAACAGAAATTAAAGTTCATGTTTGGAATTACTGAAAAACAATTAAAAACGTATTTTAAGAAAGCCAGTTTAAAAAAAGGCAATACGGCTTTATATCTATCTCAGTATCTGGAAAGAAGATTAGATAATATTATTTTTCACCTGGGTTTTGCTCCAACACGAGCCGCAGCCCGTCAATTAGTCAATCATGGACATATCGCTATCAACAAGAAAAAAGTTTCGATTCCTTCTTATCAGGTAAGAGTTGGTGAGGAAGTTGGTTTTATTGATGATAAAACGACTAAGATTCCATATATCGAAAATAGTTTAAATAATAAAGACATTATTTTGCCAATTTGGTTGAAAAAAAAAGCGATTGTTGGAAAATTGATTATGGAGCCAACTCAAGAGGTAATTGAAAAATTGATAAATCTGAGATTAATTATTGAATATTATTCTAGATAATATAACGGTTAT
>Ga0066650_10000471_pt1 | contig 13474 bp, 14 predicted proteins | sample CryGey092014_all_FD_59539 | JGI IMG/M metagenome (GOLD analysis project Ga0066650, IMG submission 59539) | Groundwater microbial communities from aquifer - Crystal Geyser CG23_combo_of_CG06-09_8/20/14_all | ecosystem: Environmental > Aquatic > Deep subsurface > Groundwater | place: USA: Utah...
GAAATTTGTGTACGAACATGGGAGGAAAAGGTTCATGATATTTTGTGGTGTTGCCTGTGTGTCGGTCATCCTGTGCGGAGGATTGATTTTATGGGGAAACGATAGTGTAAGTAGAGCGGTTAGGGAACGGCTGGTCACGCAGTCATCAGGAAGTGACGTAAGCGTGACGGAGCGGAAAGAGCTAGCTTCACGAGCGTGGGACATTATTGATGAACACCAGGCTATGGGAACGGGTGCAGGAACATTTGTGCGAGAGCTAGCAGATTATCCAGTCGTAACGCCTCGCGGTCTTCGAGTAATGCAGCCTGTTCATTCTGTCCCTTTACTCATGCTGTCGGAAGTTGGAATTATTGGTTGTGTGCTGCTTGGCCTTGCGGCGGGAGTGATGCTTTGGAAAGAAACAATCTCGGTAAAGGGTATATTAATCGTAGGGACGATCGTACTATTAGGATTAATGGATCATTATCTCTGGTCGTTGCCACAGGGTATGGGAATTTCACTTGTTGCGGCGGTGTGGTACTTCATGAAAGTGTAATGATATAATGGAGCTCGCGTTCAAAAGTATTATGTACATAAACTGATGTGTCGGCTTCATGGATATTCTCCAGGATTATCTTCAGTATGCAGGGATCGCGTTTGCACTTGCGGCAGTACTTGCCCCAATTATCATTCATCTTTTGTATAACGGTGGCATCGTGGTGAAGCATGTTCTCATGCGCAATAGAGTTAACGAAGAATTCATTAAGCTTCAGAAACACAAAAGTGGTACTCCAACTATGGGGGGGCTCATTGTAAGTTTTCCCTTTGTTATTCTGGCACTACTCCTTCTTGAGAGCAGTGCAGTGCGCAATGTTTTCTTGGCAGGGTATGGATTTTTCGCGCTCTATGGTTTTGTTGATGAGATGATTGTCAAATTCAATATTAATAATAAGCAATTTCGAGTGTTTCAGGAAACGTTTGTGTGGCGAATTGGAAAGCTGGTGCTTTTATATGGAATTGGATTGATTGTCGTATTGCTTATGGGAATGGAACTTGGGATCAAGGACGTGACGATTATTCCGTCGGTACTCACATTGTCGTTTGGCGGTCTGATGGCCATTGTGTGGGGATTTCTCTTGATCGCGGGTACGTATGGAGCCGAGATAACTGATGGCCTAGACGGGTTGGTCACCGGGCTGTTTCTCATTGCGTATAGCGTGTACGCGGTCATTGTATTTTTGTCGGGTGGGCTGGAAACGCTTCCGCTAATTGCTCTTTTGACGGGATCGATGCTTGTGTATCTCTATTTCAATATTCCCCCTGCGCGAGTTTTTATGGGCGGTGTGGGCGCAATTCCGCTTGGATTTGGCCTTGTGTTTCTCGCACTTTTGACAGATACGTTTCTGCCGTTTATGGTCATCACGGCCGTATTTTGGGTCGAGTTATTCTCAAGTGTTACTCAGATTGTAGCGATCCGTTTTTGGGGAAAGAAAGTGTTTCGCATTGCCCCTATTCACCATCATTTCGAGTCTCTCGGCTGGTCGGAACCAAAAATTGTTATGCGGTTCTGGTTGTCTGGAGTGGTACTTGCGCTTGTGGGTTTGTGGATGTTTGTGGCGCTGTAGGGGTTAGTCACCAGTCTGGGGCTTTCATTATTTGCTCATGAAGTTGGGTACCCCATGAATTTTTCATGATGTGGCGGCGGCAGGGGCTTCATGATAGAATCATGAAGTAGCCGTTTGCACAGGACTTGTCATCCTGGAGGACTGGAAAGAACGCGTGTGTGCACGATTGTTGTTTGAGTACACTATACGCAAGTAGAATCCGGCAGTATTCCCATCTGTAACAGGGGTGCCGCATGGTAGTAGTTGTGCGGGTTGAGTCTGGTGCAGCAATGCAGCAGAGAAACAAGGTGGTACCACGGAGAAAATCCGTCCTTGTCGCGCGAGGAGTATGCGCGGCAGCGACGGTTTTTTGTTGCTTTGTCGTGTGTATTCCCTGAACTCCTTACTGTGACTGTGACGAGCGGCGCGGCAGAAGATAAACTAATAGACAATGTCATGAAAAAAACCGGAAACGAGCCCCCGACCCTCCAAGGGTCGGACCCCAACAAGGCCTACGACTCGAACACAGAACCAGAGCTTTACAAGCAATGGGAAAAATCGGGCGTCTTCAACCCGGATGCCATCAAAACAGGCAAGAAGCCTTTTGTCATATCTCTTCCTCCGCCGAACGCGAACGATCGTCTTCATGTCGGCCATATGTGCGGGTACTCGTTTCAGGACTGCATGGGCAGGTACAACAGAATGAAAGGGCACCCCACCCTACTTCTCCCGGGCAAAGATCATGCTGGGATCCAGACCGAGGCTGTGTTTACTCGGGTTCTCAAAGATCTGGGTATAGATAAGTGGAAACTTGGCCGCGACGAATTCTACAAAAGAGCCTATGCCTACTGCATGGACCAGGCGCAGTATGCTCGCGATCAAGAGAAAAGAATTGGCTTGTCCGCTGATTGGTCACGTGAGTTTTTTACGCTTGATCTGAAATTGACTGAGATTGTCTACGAAACGTTCTATAAAATGCTTGAGGAAGGGCTCATCTATAGGGGTCTGTATATTGTGAACCAGTGTGTGTTTTGCCGGACGGCTCTTGCGACTGTCGATACCGAACACAAGGAGAAAGAAGGTATCTTCGCATATATCAGGTATCCGGTTGTTGGCGGAAAGGGAAAGTATCTAACGGTGGCAACGACTCGGCCGGAAACGATGCTTGGTGACACAGCGGTTGCGGTTAATCCAAAGGATACGCGGTACAAAAAGTTTGTTGGAAAGCAGGTCGAGCTACCGCTTACTGGCAGGACAATTCCTGTGATAGAAGACGATGCAGTGACACTTGATGTAGGGACGGCGGCGCTCAAAGTTACGCCGGCTCACTCGGCGATTGACTTCAAAATCGGGAAAAAACACGGGCTTGACATAGTGAATGTGATCAATGAAGAAGGTCGAATGACAGATTCTGCCCCAGCTGCGTATCAGGGAATGACGGTAAAAGAAGCTCAGGCCGCAGTTCTTGCGGATCTCGAAAAACTAGACCTGTTGGAGAAAGTTGAAAAGATAACCCACGAGGTCATTGTGTGTGAACGGTGCGGCCACAATGTTGAGCAGATTATCTCGAAGCAGTGGTTTGCGAACATGGATGTACTTGCAAAGCGCGGTATGGAAGAACTTGACTCAGGGAGAACAAAAGTGCTTCCTGAAAACCAGCACAGGGTGCTCAGACAGTGGTTTGAAAATATTGAACCCTGGTGTATTTCCCGTCAGTTGTGGTGGGGGCATCGAATTCCCGTGTGGTACTGCGGAAGCAAAGAGTTGTATGACTGGAATCTCGATAATCTCGGCAAATCCACAGAGGAGTTTGAGGAAGAAACAGGGAAAAAGGCCCAGGGTTGCGGGACACTCATACCTGGCATCAACACGACAAAAAAATGTCCGAAATGCGGTGGAACACATCTCGAGCAAGAGACGGATCTATTTGACACGTGGTTTTCTTCCGGACAGTGGCCGTATAGCACGCTTGGCGGGTCATGTGGGGAGGATTACAAAAAATACTACCCTACAGACGTTATGGAAACAGCGAGGGATATACTGTTCTTCTGGGTTGCGCGGATGATGATGATGGGTTTGTATCGGACAGACAAGACTCCGTTTCATACGGTATATCTGCATGGGATGATCCTCGCGCCTGATGGTTCGAAGATGTCCAAATCGAGGAGAAACACGGTTCAACCTGACGAAGTGTTTAAGGAGTTTGGTGCAGATGCAGTACGGTTGTGGTACTTCACGGACACGCTTCCAGGGCAAAATACGCCCATACGAAAAGAGAAATTGAAGGGGAACCGGAATTTCGTGAACAAGATCTGGAACGCGAGCCGGTACGTGATGATGCAGACTGGCGATCTTTCGGCAGAAGAACGAGAGAGTCTTTGCACAAAAGTAACAGAGGTCCTGAAGGGTATGAATTCCTCCAAGGATCCATGGGAAAAAGAGGTGTCTGATCTCGGAGTTTCTATTACCGGATACCTCGACAAATTCCGCTTCAACCTTGCTGTCGAGCAGATCCGGGAATTTTTTTGGCATACATTTTGTGATAAGTGGATTGAGGAAACAAAGCGGTTGATCCAGGAAAATCCGGAGAACCGCGTCACCTATCTCGCGCGCCTTATTGCGGTTTTGGCCTATCAGCTCAAGCTCATTCATCCGTTTGCGCCGTATGTTTCGGAGCGAGTGTGGCAAAGTCTTAGAGGGTTTGGACTGTTGACTGGTGAGTCGGAGCTGCTTATTGTGGCTGAGTGGCCAGTGGAAGAATCTGAAGTCCTGAAAGCAAAGAAGGAGTAAAATGGGTACAGGTAATTATCTGGGGGGAGATAAATTCGCGGACAGGCCGTAATGGATATTCGAACAGTTATTGCATATCTGTATTGGCCAATCCAGCTTATCATTGCACTGGTTTTGTACTATTGCACAGCCAGGCTGCTGCTCATTATGCTCACTCTGAGCCCGACCTACGGCCAACGTGTTCCGTATGTTCCTACAAGGCAAAAGCTTGTCAAGAAAGCGTTTAAGATGCTTTCTATCTCGAACAGCGATCATGTGATTGATCTTGGGTGTGGCGATGGACGGTTCCTTGTGTATGGAGCACGGAAGTCGCAGGCAGAGTTTACAGGTGTTGAAATCAATCCAGTTCTGTATGCTGTATCAAAGATTAAAGCAGGGTTCGCTTTCAAGAAGGGGAACATTGTCTTGAAACGAGCGGATTACTTTGATCTCTCCTTGAAGAAATACAACAAGGTCTTTTTGTTTAACATGCCGTCCGTTTTAGACCAGCTGACCAAAAAGATGGAAAAGGAGTTGCCGCAGGGTGCGCTTGTTGTAAGTATTATGTTTCGGATCAAGTCGGAAAAGTTGCGGCTCAAGGATAGGTTCCATGACTCATGGACCGTATATCTATATGAGCGCGTCGACTAGTTTCCTGAACTCGGCAATTTGTTCCTCGATGTATGTCTCGTCTAGTGCATCATTGCCCTGAAAGAGCACGAGTACATGGCGGGTGCTCGGCGTGATAATCGTTCGGTTTCCCTGTTTTGTGTCGAGCCGGCAAAGGATACCGGAGTCATCGATATATGCGAATTCTCCTTTTCGTGCCGTATCTTCTGTATTTGTGGCTGCATGACGGAACCGCAGATCATTTTCAAGGGTCTGTAACCGTGGAGTTCCTTTGATCTTGTCTATGTCGTGGGCGCCGATCGAAATCCCCGTAAGTGCTGAAAAGGTGTTGTAGAGGTCGACAAGTGAGCTAATGTTTGGCACATCACCCTTTTCAAGTATGAAGGCGACCATTGATTCAGCCGAACCTGGTATATCACCTGAGTTGAATTTTTCGTGGAGTTTCCGGGCAGCGGTATAGGGTGTTTTTGTGATCCAGTCTGGGGATGAATTATCGGATTGGATCTTTGTGACCTTTTCATGAATCCACGTGTCGAGCTTCTGTGAGCGGTTCTTTTTGACATGAAGATTTTCGAGGACCGTCCAGGCAGTAGGAATATAGTCGACAGCCGCTGATTTCTCAAACGTGATCGACCTGACAGATGCTAATGGTTCTCCCAGATATGTGCCGAATTCTTTAGGTAGCCGCAGAATTTTTTCTTTCTCCTCCCCTACTTCGAGTTCGTAGGTGCCGCACAACATGCCGTTTGATTGTACTCCACCGACTTTTCCAGCCTTGATTTTTCTCCTCGCTCCAGTTATTGAGCGGATTTTTGTCTCCGGAAGCGCGACGGGAACGATGAGGCCTTTTTCCAGAGTGGTGTCATTGCAGACTACAGTTGTTGGTTCTTTTTCGCCGATGTCTATGGTTACTTTTCGGCCGGCATCTTTAGTGATCTCTGTGATTTTCCCTATGACAACATGTTCGTCGATATGTCTGAAATCGTACGTAGTGTCGGCGGCGATCACGTGCTCTTCTGTTGTCGGGTTGTCATCTTTTTCAAGCGCTTCTGTATATTCAAGCTTTGGAAAGAGAATTTGGGGGGTGCCAAGGATGTGGCCTGGGGGGATCAGCTGAGGGTCGTACCCTCCGAGGGTCGTACCCTCAAGGTTCAACTGGATCCTGAGTTTCTCCGCAGAAAACGGCAGGAACGGCTTGAATAGAATCCGCAGTGCCTGCACAAGCTGAATGGAATTATACAGCGCGTTTGCACTGGACTTAGGGTCAGTTTTCACCGTTTCCCAAGGTTTTTGATCGTTGAAATACTTGTTTGCAAAGTGGCCGAGGTTGAGGAGGGCTTCAGTTGCCTTCACAAACTCTGTTTTTTCAAGGTGTGAGGATACGTTTGCAAATGCTCTGGTGATTTTTTCATTAACTTCGGAATCAAGTGTCCCTACTGGGACTTTCCCTCCAAATCTGCTTGCCGTAAACGAGAGAACGCGGTTAATGAAATTTCCCACATTTGCGACGAGTTCATTATTATTCGCATCTATGAAGTCCTTCCAGATAAATTCGCGATCCTGGTTTTCAGGGGCATACCGGACAAAAAAGTATCGGATAACGTCTGGTTCATAATCAGCAAGAAGTGTGTCGAGCGTAACCCCGACTTTATCGCCTTTTGACATCTTTTTGCCTCTGTAGGTGAGGATGTTATTGGCGGGCACGTCGTATGGCAGGTCGAGCGGTTTTCTCTTCGTCTCTCCTGGAAGTTTGTACTTTCCCCATAGTGTATCGCTAGAATACTTGCCGTTGTAGCCGATAAGTTCTGTCGGCCAGATGATTGTGTGAAATGGGACGTTCCCCCCGGCAATGAAATAGTAATGTTTGCAGGAGGGGTCTTTCCAGAAATCTTCCCACGCGGAGGGAGTACCACGTTTTTCTGACCACTCGATAGCCGCAGATAAATAGCCGACCACTGCTTCAATCCAGACATAGAGGACTTTTCCTTCCCAGCCCTCAACGGGAACGGGGACCCCAAAGTTGAAATCGCGGGTGACACAACGTGGTTGAAGTCCGCCCCTGAGCCATCCGAGTGTAAACTCACGTACCCATTTTCGCCAGTAGGACTTATTTTTTAGCCATTCGGACAAATTACCTTGGACTTTTGAAAGATCAAGGTAGTAATGCTCTGTTTCCCTAAGCTCTGGTTTCGCATCAGACAAAGTGCTATGTGGTTCGATAAGATCTTCTGGATCAAGCAGATTTCCACATTCCGGACATTCGTCGCCTCGGGCGTTTGTTGCTTTGCAGTGCGGGCAGGTGCCGCGGATGTACCGATCTGGCAAGAAGCGCTTTGCTTTTGGGTCGTAGTACTGTTTTGTTTTCTTGATTGTTAGGAATCCAAGCTCATTGAGAACAAGGAAGATATTCTGCGCGACTATCGCATGATTTTTCGTCCGGGTTGTCGTATAGTTTTCGTAAATGAAACCGAGTTTTTTGTAGGTTTCAACGATTTGGTTGTGGGCCTTTTCGGAAAGTTTTTCGGGGGTTGTCCCCTGCTCCTCGGCGGCAAAAATGACCGGCGCACCATGGCTGTCGCTTCCGGAAACCATGAGAACTTCATTACCTTTTAGGCGGTGATATCGGGCGAACACATCGCATACCACGTACTGTCCCGCGAGATGTCCGATATGAATATTTCCGTTGGCGTACGGCCAGGAAACTCCGATAAAAATTTTCCGGGGGGTTGTGGGTTTCTGAGTTTGTGTGGTAGGTTGTTTATTCTTTTTGTGTGTGTTCATGAGTTCTTCTTTAGTAGTTTAACAGAGATGGCGTGTATCTAAAAGAAAAACCTCCCAATTCGGGAGGTTTGCTGTGCACGTCTGCCAAAAGATGGCTTCGGTCTACCCCCCGAGTCGGGAACGCATCATCATCGCCATCATTGATTGTGATGCAGGTAGAAATGTCATTGTGACAAGGATTATATGGGGAATTGTAGGGGGAGTCAAAGGAAATGAGAAGAGGAGGCGGAACTTATGTTGCAATCTACGAGCTCAAATCCTCAGTATTTGGTACCGAAACATTTGCAGTACGGACGAGGATTCCTTTTACGATGGTAAACGTTCGCGTAGCGGCCTGTATGTCCGAGAAATCTGTTTGTCTGACGAGTGTCTCAATCTGCGCTACGGTGGAGATCAGACTTGGGTTTTGTAGATCGACGGTAAGTTCCACGGTTCCCTCAACGGCCTGGCGATAACCGGGTTCAAGCGTCTTCCCGCGCTCTATCTGATCGGCTAACAAATCCCGTCTCAGTCTTAGTGATAACGCTGTAACCAGCTGAGCGCCCAGGACCTCGGCTCTTGGTGTGGCGGTGACCATTGCCTCGAGGTAATTGAGATGTGCAAGATCATAGGTCGCTTCTCGAAAAGCAGCTTCATGAATTCTGGGATGATTTTCAATAGATGCAATAAGCGTAGTAAGCCTCTCTTCCGGTGCGGGAGTCTCATCAAATCCCTGTGTAAATGCAGGCGTCTGAGCAGGGTGAGAAAATTGTGGAGTTGCAGGGACTGTGGATTCAGTTGGAATCTCATCCTGCGAGCCAATATTTGCAGGTACTTTGGGGGGCGGATCAGAAGGCATCTATAATGTGAGGCAGATCTTATTTACTATCGATTCAGTATAACACATCACTGTTACAGCCGTAAATCGAAAGTAGAACTGATTCCAGGTATGCAATCCGTGAATATTCATCTATAATAAATTCGATACCGAATATTGCTCATACTTAATTTTGTTTTCATTAACTCATGGTAGATACTACATCATCAGCACCTGGGGCAAAATCAGAAGCTCCGGTCCAGCCCACGAAAAAGAGCAATAAAACATGCCTGATCCTTGTACTTGTTGGACTTGTTGTAATAGTCCTTTTGTGTGGCGGTTGTGCGGCAATCGCATTTTTTAGTAGATCTGCGCTGGGGGACAGAATACGAGAGGCTGTCTCTGAGAATGTGTCCGAGGACATTTTTGAGAATGTAATGGAGGACTCTATTTCTGATTCGACCGGGGAAGATGTAAATGTCGATCTGGATTCAGACGAAGGGACGTTTACCTGGGAATCTGAAGATAGCTCAGGAAGTATTGGCACTGTCAGTGAATGGCCCGCAGATATGCCAAGTGATGTCCCTGAATTTATGTACGGCACCATTGAAAGCGCTGTGAGTGTCAACGGGACAGATGGAAGTGGCTGGTCTGTCTCGTACACAGAGGCAGAAAGTGATGCACTTGCTCAGTACCGGGGCGATTTGGAGACTGCCGGTTGGACGATTTCTACTACCGCAACTGTCGATGGGTCAACGTACCTTTCTGCACAAAAGGATGCACGGTTTGTGACATGCACCCACAATGTAAGCGAGGGGACATTCCAGGTAATTGTGGGGGAGGATTGATACCGGATTTATGCAAGATGATCGAGGGTGTCATATGATGATTTTGAATGACATATACGTTATAATACTTGAGGGTCTTGTAAAGATTAGAGAGGATTTTGACGCAAGACTTTCGTCAAAACTTCATAAATGAAACAAACCTTGATATTCCTGAACTTGAAAGTTGCATAATAGATGCAAAACGATTCCTCGAACACCTTCCTACTTTTTGGATTAACCTGTCACATGGGCAAAAACGAAAGATGACAGAGTTCCTTTTTCCAAAAGGTCTAATTTGGGACGGAAAAGAATATCGAACACCCGAAATACATCCTATTTTCAACAGTATTGATGAAGTTATAGGGGAAAGAAATCAATTGGTGGAGACGGCGGGAATTGAACCCGCGTCCAGAAATTTCATCCCAATCCACGATTACAAGCATATCCGGCTTGATCCTTCACCACACCCTCAAAGCCGGCCAAAGCGGGAGTGGTTTTGACGATTTGGTGTTCGTGCAGGAGGTTCGTCAGGGTACCGCATGCATATATCCTGATTGGTGACAGGTCATGGAGGCTTCACCAGGAGAAAGCATTCCGGACCTCTAGTCGTTGTTTAGGCGGCTAGCGCGTTAAGCTGAAGTCCGCTAAAAGCGGCATCCAACCCGGCAACAACCGAAGCTGCTGCTGTTTTAACACGGGTAGCAAGTGAGTTGACACTTGTCATTGTTTGGCTTTTTTACAGAGCTGCCAATCTCTGGCTTGGTGTATTGGAACTCAGACTTTCTGTCGAAGCCGTGACGTCCCCTACGTTGCTATTATAACATTTTAGAGACAATTAGTCCATCTCTGAAATATTCATTAACTCTGCCCCCGACCCTCCGAACCCCCAACCAGCTCCGCCCCTCCCCCTTTCGAACAAAATATGCTACGCTAGTGGTAGTCATGGCGCTTGAACTGCCCAAAAATCTGAATCTTCTACAGCCGGCCGAAAATCCTGTTTCCACATGGGATCGAATATATATCTGGGTTTTCACTGTTGGCAGGTATGTCATTATTGTTGTTGAGATGATTGTTTTGCTCGCGTTTGCGAGTAGGTTCACGCTTGACCGAAAAAATAACGATCTTACCGATAGCATCGATGTTAAAGTGCAGATGCTTAAATCGCAGAGCGAGACGGAAACGACTCTGCGGCGTGTTCAGTCGACGCTCGATAACTTCTCCGATATGCTGGACAATCAAGAGGTTATGTCACAGAAACTTCAAGCGGTACTTGAACAGATTCCGCCGTCAATCGACGTAGATACGTTTTCCATGAATGAGTCAGCAATATCCATGTCGTGCCGCGCGCCAAATTATGAAATTATTCATGACCTTGAACGAAGTCTACGGGAGGATCCTGAGTATGCGGAGATTGATATTTGGCTGAATAAATCCGGATCTGAAGCCTCAGAAGTAGATTTCACTATTCGCATAGATTTACCCTCTGGAGATGATGTCAGGGCAAGTTCAAATTCTAATTAACGGAAATACATAATGGCAGTTGTCAGCTACAAAGATACAATGAGCCGATTGCTTAAAAGCCCGATGCACAAAACGTTTACGTTTTTGGGGCTGACGCTCATTTCCGTTCTCATTTTTCTCATGGGTGCGATCAAACCGACACTTGCAACTATTTCTCAGCTCAATAAGGAGATTAAAATTCGTACAGAGGTGAATAGTGATCTCCAGACGAAAATTAACAACATTGAGACGCTACAGTCCGTCTACCTAGAGAAGAAGGAGGATCTCTCTGTGATAGACACCTTTTTCCCGGTAGACTCTGATTACAGCATCCTGATGGCAAGTTTGGAGAGTGTAACGGCAAAATATGGATTTGAGATGAACTCACTTCATATTTCTGTTGATACAGGAGCATCAGCATCAGCGAGCGGCTACAAAAACATGGAGCGAGTGGATATCAGGCTGGCTACAGTGGGCCGGCGTGCGAACTTGACACGGCTTATTGAACATCTCGAGGGGCTTCCCGTTATCCCGAATGTTTCCAGAGTTACGTTTTCTCCGGTGGAGGATAAGAGTGATGCATCGTTTGTCAGTGTAACGATTGAAATGTATGTATATAAGATGACGTAGTGATGATGCGGTCATGACAAGAAAATGGATTGTTCTCATAGGTCTTTCGATTGTTACCGTCGTGGTATGGACGTTTATTGAGATAACGATTAGATTTTTTAGGGAGGAAACCGTACTCGATTACGAACACTTTCGGACTCCGATTTCCTCGACATTTAACGAGGAGTCGCTTAACGATATTGTAACGAGAGAGAAGGAAAAACTGCTTGTCGATCGGGATGCTCTCGAGTAGAAGTACGTGAACGAAGCCATGAGGATTAAAATCCTTGGTTTTCACCACGCGAGAACGGATTTTTGAAGAGCCCCTCCCCTACTCTATGTAGTCGCGAAGTTGCTTGTCCGAGGAAGCAGCTTTGAGTTTTTTCAGTGCTTTTGCTTCAATCTGACGGATACGTTCCCGTGTTACCCCAAATTCCCTCCCGACTTCCTCCAGTGTGCGAGTAACGCCGTCCTGCAAGCCAAATCGTAGTTCCAGCACCCGTCGTTCCCGATCCTGAAGTTGATTAAGAATATCTTGCATCTGGCTTCTCAGAAAGGCGTTTGTGGCAAGCGTCTCTGGAGATGGAGAGCGTTTGTCAGGAATGATATCAGAAAGCTCACTCTCCTGTTCCTTGCCAATCTGTGCGGAAAGTGATTTAGGCTGTTGTGAAATTTTGAGGATTTCATGCACTTTTGTAACTTCAATTCCCATCTCTTTCGCTATCTCGAAGGCTTTGGGCTTTCGACCCAGTTTAGTAGAAAGCTGGGTGGTAACTTTGTTGAGTTTATTGATTGTCTCGTGCATATGGACGGGTATTCTGATTGTACGGGCCTGGTCAGCGATAGAACGAGTAATTGCCTGACGTATCCACCATGTCGCATACGTTGAAAACTTGAACCCACGGTGATAATCGAACTTCTGAACAGCGCGCATAAGACCCATGTTACCTTCCTGGATAAGATCGAGAAGGTGCAGACCGCGATTGGCGTATTTTTTTGCAATGCTTACAACCAGCCTGAGGTTGGCGGTGACAAGAAGTTGTCCGGCCTCTTCGTCGCCTTTTTCAATGCGTTTTGCGAGAATAACTTCTTCTGGTCCAGTAAGAAGCGGCGTTTTCCCAATTTCCTGGAGGTATGATCTAATTGCGTCAGTCGTAATGTTCGATTGGATGGACTTGAGAATTTTGATTTTGTGCTCGAGCGTGAGCTCCTGTTCCTCCTCCTCATCTTCGTCCTCATATGCTTCGTCGAGAACTTCAATGCCGTTGAATTGGAGGGTAATGAAAACTTCATCAAGAATGTCGAGATGGCTCTCGATATTGGGAAATTCGTAGAGAATATCTTCCTGCGTGAGAAATCCCTGCTCCTTACCCTTTTCTACGAGGCTATCTATAAGCTTTTTGATCTTTTCTTGTTTGTTTGTAGAGGGGGTGTTTTGCTTAGAAGGCATCGGTATGCGGTGTGCTATAATAGTACGCTATGAACGATACTGTCAATGATATTACAGATACTACAACGGGCGAGGACGATAAAAAATTCTTTATAGAGAACGTCGCTCGGTATTGTGACAAGTGCGGAAGGGCATACGAGCCCGATGATGTAGAGATTCTTCAACAGACTGAGTACTCCGTCATTATACACTTCGCGTGTGCAAACTGTAAAGCGCGCCACCTTGCAACATTTATCAAACCGCTCGGTATCACCAGCCGGATTCCCGTCAACACCGACCTTAGTGTCAACGAGTTGGCCAAGTTTGCGGGTAAGCGCAGCGTTTCAACAAATGATGTGCTTGATGTTCACGAAATCCTCAAGGAGGAGCCAGTTACCATGAACACTATTGTCAGGCGGTCTACCCGCTAGATTTTCGTATTCATCGTGAGGCTATAGGTATTAAGTGGGTGCCTAATCTACAGGGATGAAATCGAAAGAAAGTAGTCAAGAAGCGTTGTCCTCTCATTTCCTTGTGCAAATCGAGGCTG
>Ga0066650_10000477_pt1 | contig 13406 bp, 11 predicted proteins | sample CryGey092014_all_FD_59539 | JGI IMG/M metagenome (GOLD analysis project Ga0066650, IMG submission 59539) | Groundwater microbial communities from aquifer - Crystal Geyser CG23_combo_of_CG06-09_8/20/14_all | ecosystem: Environmental > Aquatic > Deep subsurface > Groundwater | place: USA: Utah...
CCTAATTGGGTTGATCAATCAATTACTGGTGTTCCTCATGTTCCTGTATTTATGGTAAAACAACAAATAAGCAACTTACCTTACACTTCTTATATTGTTTTAGGCGATACTATGCCTAATGGTTTAATTAGAAAAGATATTTTGGTTAATACAACCGGAAATATTTTTATTGCCACTTTTGGTAGAGGATTATATATTAACAACACTTTTAAATACGCTAATGATACCATTGATACCCCAATAAGTGCTACAAATCTTGTTACTGTGAAACCTACAAATGTTAATATATACCCAAACCCTGCAACTAATCAAACCGCAGTTTATTTTAATGTAGGTGAAAAATCTAATGCAGAAGTTATTGTTTTTGATATTCAAGGACGTTTGGTTAAAAAATTAGACTTCTCTAATATTGAAGGGGAACAAAAGGTTAATATTGATTGCAATAATCTTAAAAATGGTACATATTATGTACAAATATTAGTTGGTGATAAAAAAATGATAGGAAAATTTGTAGTTGTAAAATAAATTAGTATAATTTTTTAGGAAGAGACTGTTCATTAATATGTTCAGTCTCTTTTTTTTAATTATTTTTGTAAATACCATAAAAATTAGTATTTTGCATTTTAATTCAAATACAACCATCACTCAAAATGAATTTTAATTTTAAAAATTTATCTTTCACCTCTAAGATACTATTTAAAATAATAGTTGCATTTATAATCATATATTCATTGTTAATAGCTATTGAAATATATAAAACTAAAACAATAGCCATTAATCAAGCAAAAGAATTAATAGAATCAAAATCTAATGAATACGCGAATCTTAACAAAGCTAAATTTGAGATAGCATTAAACACCCTAAAAACATTAGTTTATTCATATCAAGGAATAAACAACATCAATCCAAACGAGAGACGAAACTTTATCAACCAAAGTTTAAAAAATACACTTGAAACTAATCCTGATTTTATTGGAATAGGCTTGATTTGGGAATCAAATACCTTGGATGGCTTGGATTCTAGTTTTGTAAATACATCTGGTAATAGTAAAACAGGAAGATATCTACCCTATTTTAATAGAACTAATAATATTATAAGCATACAACAATCAGATTATTCTGAAACATCTAATTGGTATGTAAAAAGCAAAAACACACTTCAAGATTTCATTGATGAACCATACTTTAGTTCAATAAAAAATAAAGAAGTATTGGTAATAAAAGTAAGTACTCCTATTTTAATTGATGGAGATTGTAATGGCGTTTTGTATGCTGATATTTCTTTAGAAAATCTTCAAAAAATCAATAATCAATTGAGGATTTATAAGTCTGGTTATGGTCAATTAATTTCAAATAAAGGAATTATACTTTCTCATCCTTTTAAAAGATTTATAAATCAATCTCATGAAGACTTTAATGACAGTAAAAATGAAATATTTGAAGCTATTGAAAAGGGTAATTATTTTTATTCAATTGGTAATTCTGCTCAAACAAATTGCAAAGCGTTAAAAGCATATACTCCCATTAAAATTGGCAATTCTATAACTTCAATTGTTTTTTGTATTTATGTCCCTTATTATGAAATTACTAGAATTGAAAATGCTTTGATTCTTAAAATGATACTATCAGGCTTTGTAGGTTTAATGTTTTTAATAATAATAATTTGGTTAATTATTAAGGCTATGACAAAATCATTAGTTGTTGGAACACAGGCAGTTAAAATAATTGCAACAAAGGGTTCCATAGAAAAAGCAAATAATAATTTTATCAATCCAAAGGATGAAATAAATCAGATGCCTGTTTTTATTGACAAATTATTGGTTGAATTAAATAAAAAAGTTGAATTTGCTAATGAAATTAAGGCTGGTAATTTAGAGTACAATTATAATAAACAAAGTAATGAGGATGTATTTGGAATCTCCTTGCTTGAAGTTAAGCAAAGTTTAATCAAGTCAGCCGCTGAAGAAAAATTAAGAAAAATTGAGGACGAAAAACGAAATTGGGCAGCCGAAGGATTAGCTAAATTTGCTGATATACTTAGAAACAATAATAATGACATTGGCACATTGACCTATGAGGTAATTCATAATCTTGTAAAATACATTAATGCCAATCAAGGTGGAGTATTCTTAATCAATGAAGAAGATACAAACCATCCTTATTTGGAGCTTATCGGTTGCTATGCTTATGATAGACATAAATATGTTAATAAAAAAATATTAATTGGTGAAGGCTTGGTTGGCTCTTGCTATCTGGAAAAACAAAGTATTTATCTAACAAATATTCCTCACAATTACATCAATATTACTTCTGGCTTAGGAGATAGCAATCCAAGTACAGTTTTGTTAACCCCACTAAAACTTAATAATGAAAATTTTGGTGTTATTGAAATGGCTTCCTTTGAAAAAATTGAGAAGTATCAAATAGAATTTGTCGAAAAAGTAACTGAAATTATTGCTTCAACAATTTCGAGCGTGAAAATAAATATGAAAACTGCTTCACTTTTATTACAATCGCAAGAACAAGCCGAAGAAATGAAAACGCAAGAAGAAGAAATGAGGCAAAACATGGAGGAATTAACTGCTACTCAAGAATCACTTGCCGAAAAAGATTTTATTAAACAAAAAGAAATTGACAGATTAAACAAACTAATTGAAGAAAAAAAATCAGAATTAAAGTCAAAAGATATTGAAAATCAACAAAAAATAGAATCTTTTATTATTGAACAACAAAAAATACAAAACCAAAATGAATCATTAATTCAAAAATTTAAACAAGCCGATGCATCCAGTATTATTACAAATGCGTTGTACCAATCTATTGCTACCCTTGTACTTGATGCTGAAACCACTATAATATCATCTAATGATAAATTTTTACAACTGATAAATGAACCTAATGTCGAATTAAAAGGCATAAAATTAGCAACCCTATTTCAAACACCCAAAAATAAAACAGAATTTACTAGTGATTTATTGCATTATATTAAAAACAATCGTTCTTTTACTGAACATATCTTATATTCTAATATAACAAAAGATGAAATTTGGTTAAAGGCTATTTTTTATCCTGTTTTCGGTAATTCTAATAATATTGAAAATATTATTGCTTGTTTTTATGAAATATCCGAAGAAGTAAAAACGCAAAACAAACTTTCAAATGAAATTTCTGATTTAACTGCCCAAATTGAACTATTAAAACAAGCAAAAGAAAAACATCCACCAACGGAAATTGAAGCCAATGAGTCCGTTGAAAATAGAGAATCTTTAACAGAACTACTAAGTCAGGCTTTTATTAAAGAAGAATATGCACCTGATGGTAAAAATATGAATGTAAATAATAATTTTGAAAAAATCTATGAATACCAAATAAAAGAAGCTAAGGTTTCAAATGTTATTTCTTTAATTCCTGATAAATCGAAAAAGGAATTTAAAATGATTTGGGATAGCTTGATGCGTGGTAATTTTTTCAAAGGAGAAACCAGTAGATTAACAAAGTCAGGTAAAGAAATTTGGCTTTCTTCTATTTATATTCCAATAATTGACGAGTTTAAAAAAGTTAAAAAAATTATTTTTCTTGCTAATGATTTAACAGAATCAAAGAAATTGAAAATTGAAAACCAGAAACAAGCCGAAAAAATTAAAGAATTTGAAGCTGAGTTAAAAAAAATTAAGTCTCATTCAGTAAACAAACTTCCAAACACTGAAAAGAAGAAGAATAACATCAAGAAACCTTAATAATAATTTAAATACTACTTATTGTTGTATAAGTTTCTTTTGTTTTTTGATGCGTTATACTTTTAGACAAAAAAAGAATAAAAATAAGTAGTTTTACTCTTTTAAAAACAATTAATTATAATTAATTTTGTTTAATTTTAAGTGATTCTTATTAATTCTATTTATTATGAAAGCAACTTATATACTTCCTTATCGTTTTAAAGCATTAGCAGGCTTTATAGCATTTTTTTTATCAATTAATAGTTATAATGTCATAGGACAAGTTAGTATGACTAATGGAGATTCTACTACTCAGAATTTTAGCACTTTGAGTGATGCCGGTGGAACATGGACTGACAATTCAACAATTACAAACTGGTATTGGCAAAATTCTTATGAGGGTACAAGCTATACTGGAGATGACGGGTCTATGCAGCCTATATTGGCTACAAGATTTGCATATCATGCCTTAGAAAGTCCCGATATGGCTATGGGCGGAATTGCTACTAATAGCGATAATATTGCTATGGGATTACAGTTGAAAAATAATTCTGGAGCTGTAATTGAAGATATTAAAGTTACATATACAGGCGAACAATGGCATTTTGGAGGGAATGCAATTTCTTCTAAAATAACTTTTTGGTATAAAATATCATCCACTCTAATAACAGACCTAATGCCAGGTGATAACACGGGATGGACAGCTGTAAATGCCTTAGATTTTACTGGTCCTGTTTTTTATTCTGGAGATCCTATGGCATTAGATGGAAATGCAAGTGCGAATAGAAAAACCTTTGTTAATATTAGCATACCTAATCTTAACATACCTACTGGTTATTATATTATGCTTAGATGGTCTTATCCTGAGCAGAATACTTTGCACGGATTAGCTATTGACGATGTTAAGGTAGATTGGGTGGGAAATTCTGTAATTTCGGCTGGGAAATGGTATAGGGAAACTAATTGGAATTGGGGATTTCCAAATGCAAATACGAATGCAATTATTAATGGTTCTATTATTGCCGATGTAAATGGCACATGTTATAATCTCATAATTAACAGTGCAAAAACACTTACTATCAATTCTGGGGTAACAACTACTGTTAATGGAAAATGTTTAATTAAATCCTCCTCTGCTGGAGTTGGTTCTTTATTAAACAATGGTACTTTAAGTATTGCTGGGACTTCAAATGTTGAAATGTATATTCCTGCAACTACTACGCATAATGGAATTTATTTCACTCCTCCCTTAAGTAGTGTTAATGCTTCTAGTGTTAGTGATTTAGTCTATCGATACAATGCTTCTACTTGTACCTGGACAATTGTTTATAATCAATTATTACCAGGCACAGGATATACTGTTAGGTCTGATAACGAAATAATTAAAACATTAAGTAGTGGTACTTTTCGAAATACTGATTTAAATGTTGTAGGTTTAGTTAGACAATCTAGTCCTCAAAACTATGGTTGGAATTTAGTTGGTAACCCTTTTGTTTGCGGTTTAGATTGGGAAGTTTTAAACAATACGCCTTCAAATTTTACTAACTTAACCAATGGTTTTTATATAAGAGCAAGTGATGGTTCTTTAAAATCTTATGTTAATGGTGTTGGCAACCCAGCAGGTACCTCAAGTGTTATTCCACCTTTTCAAGCTTTTTATGCTCAAGTTATAATAGGACAAACAACAGGTAGTATTAAAATGCCAATAACCGCCAGAACGAACAACACACAGAATTTTTATAAAAATGAAATTCCAATTGTAAGATTGCAAATTAATTCTATGGAAGGATATACAGACGAAACTGTTATTCGAATTGATGATAATGCAACTGATAAATTTGATAACCTATTTGATGGTAATAAAATGTTTGCTGATAATGATAATGACCCACAAATATTTTCATTATCATCTGATAACGAAGAGCTTTGTATTAATGCCATTGCAGTTCAAACTATTACTACCATTCCTATTGGCTTCAAATCTATTATTGATGGAGAATACACAATCAAAGCCTTCGATTTTGCCAATGTTGATAAAAACATTTCATTATATTTAAAAGATAATCAAACAAATATAATGCAGAATCTTAGAGAACAGCCAGTTTATACATTTAATACATCTTCTACTTTTGATACCGATAGGTTTGTATTAATTTTAAGTAAGCAAGCTACTGGAATATGTAAAGACTACGCATCTTCTAAAGTATTAATTAATTCAGTAAACAAAAGTGTTATAATTGACTTACAAGGAGAAACCAATGGTAGAGTTGAGATTTATTCAGTATTAGGCGAGCAAATAATTAATAAACAACTTATTGGTTCATCTTTACAGAAAATTGACCTATCAGTTAGTGCTGGTGTATATATAGTTAAGGTTTATACAAGTAGCTCCACCATTGCAAAAAAGGTAATTATTAAATAGTTTATGTTATTAGCGGATTCTATAATTGACAAGAAAAAAAATATCATTGTTAAAAAAATTAATGATGAATATATATTAGTTCCTTTGATTGGTAATGTGGCTAATATGAAATCGTTATTTACTTTAAATGAAACTGCTGCATTTATCTGGGAAAATATTGATGGAACTAAGAATGCAAATCAGCTCGCTGAAGCTATTGTTGAAGAATTTGAGGTTAAGATGGCAGAGGCAATAAATGATACAAATAATTTTTTAAACAAAATTAATGGATTGTTAATTATTAAATAATGTTATATCTTTGTATTAATTATTTAAAAATTTGAAACTTGAAAAAAAGAAGGAAATATATAAAGCCGATTTTCAACGAAATAAAAATAGATAATGAAATTTCATTGATTATGATGACTGGCGAATCAGACCCTCCTGGAGGTACTTGGGATAATGGAAGCGGCAATAATGGCTCAAAAGGAGATTCTAAAAATAAAAGAGAAAGTCCGTTTAAACACTAATTTTTTTATTTTTACGTTATTGTAACGAAATATTCATACATCTAAGTAGAAAGAAAACTTAGATGTTTTTTTTTACCTAATAATGACGACACAAAAACAATTTCAACTTAAAATAGCAAATAATATTATTTCTGTTTCATCCATAGATGATAAGATATTTCTTATTATTCCTCCTTCAATATTCCATTTTGTTATTAATAATAATGAAAAGCCAAGTGTTTTTATTAACGTTATTTCGCATATTCCTGAAAAATTTAATAACAATAAAGTTTTGTTCCTTGCAGATAAAGAAAAAAATAAAGATTACGACAATTTTTCTCCCTATAACTGGTGTATTTGTGCAATCGACGATACAAGATTTATTAAAATATTTACAGAAGGGAATATAAATAATCCCGAAATTATTGCAAGTTTTGACGAAAATGCGATGCATTGGATTGTTTATGTTGAAAAATATAATCAAATAGATGAAGTAATTAAGATAGACCCTTTTATATATCCATTAGGACCATTAATGATGTATTATATAACAACTTATAATGATGGTTTAATGATTCATGCCGCTGGAATAATAGATAATGATAAGGGTTACATATTTAGTGGAATGTCAGGAGTTGGTAAAACTACTATTACAAAAATTTGGAACAATGAAAAGGCATTTATAATTAATGATGATAGATTAATAATTAGTAAAAACATTGATAAATATTATATATATAATACTCCAATGAATTATATTGATGATTCTAAAGTAGGTACACTTAAAAATATTTTCTTATTAAAGCAATCATCAAAGAATTATGCTAAAAAACTAAATGGTTCTCAATCTGTTGCCCAATTAATGTCGCATTGCATTCAGCATAATTATGATGGTAGTATAGTGAGCGGATTGTTAACTCTTTGTTCTGATATTTGTCATAGAATTTCTGTATATGAATTAGGCTTTGTGCCTGATAAAAGTATTGTTCAATTTATTAGAAATAATGAATTTGATTGAAAATAGTAAATCTAACTACACCAATATTCTTCATTTAGGCGAAGAATTGTTAAATGAAGGATTTGAATTACAAATAACCCTTGGTGGTTATAGCATGTCTCCTTATTTGAGAAATGGAGAAACTGTTATAATTAAAAAAGAATCGTTTAATTCGCTTAAAATAGGTGATATTATTGTGTTTCGGTCTATTAATAAAATGATAGCTCATCGAATAATTGCAATTAGAAATATTAATCAGCATAAAACATTGATAACTAAAGGAGATTCGCTTATTTATTTTGATAAAACTATCACAGAAGAGCGATACATAGGGAAAATTAAAGAATTCTATAGAAAAAACAAATCAATTAAAATAGACACTCCTTGGTGTTCTGTCTTTAATAAATTGATGTCATTTATTTCAGTAATTTCAATTCCTTTTTTAATAATTTTGATACCAATAACATTAAGTTCCCATTTTATTAAAACACATTTATTATTCTTTACAAAATAAGGCAGTTTTATGCTAAAGCAGAATTTTAAATATATTCAAAGTGCATTTAAGCTCGTTTGGAATAGTGCATCGAAATGGACTATTGTTTATGCGATTTTAACATTACTGCAAAGTATATTACCAATAGTTTTCATTTATTTGATGAAAATAATCATTGATAATGTAACATTGGCAATTGCTGCTATTGATAAACAAGAAGCTATAAATAAACTTATTTTTATCATTATTTTAACTGGGATGGTTTATTTCATTAACGCAATTGTGAATTCTTATAGTACATTGGTTAGGGAATACCAAAATAAGCAAGTGAATGCTTATATGAATAAACTAATACATAATAAATCAGTTGAATTGGACCTTTCCTATTTTGAGAATCCTAAATACCAAGATATTTTTCACAGAGCTTCACAAGAAGCAACTTATAGACCTATTAAAATTGTGAATGGTTTGTTTCAACTTCTGCAAAACTCTATTTCTATTATATTGTTAACAATATTATTGCTCACTTTGCATTGGGCTGTTGCTTTTGTGCTTATTTTAGCTTCATTACCTGAATATTTTGTGAGAATTAAATATGCAAAAAAGAACTTCGTATTGCAACAGGAACAAACTCAAGATGAAAGAAGGCTTTTTTATTATCATCGTATATTAACAGGAGAGCCTTTTGCTAAAGAAATCCGTATATATGCACTTGGGCAATTGTTTATTGAAAAATTCCAATTGTTAAATGACTATTTACGCAATAAAAAAATTAATATCTCCAAAAATAAAGCTATTGCAGAAATTATTGCTCAAATTATTATTGTTATTTCTGTATTTTCTACTTTTGGTTTCATTGCTTTACAAACTATAGAAGGAGTTTTAACCATAGGAGCAATGGTAATGTATTTTATGGCTTTTCAGAAGGGAATGAGTTATTTGAAAGATATGCTAAACAGCATTTCTAATCTCTATGAAGATAATCTTTTTATTACAAATTTGAATGAATATTTAATGCTTCAATCTCAAACAAAGCCTACTATTGATGTAATTAATTTTCCTAAGCCTCTGAAGAAGGGAATTATGCTAGAAAATGTTTGCTTCAAATATCCTAATACCAATAGAAATGTTCTAAATAGAGTTAATTTATTTATACCTAAAGGTAAAACAGTTGCTATAGTCGGTGAAAATGGCGCAGGCAAGACTACTATTGTAAAATTAATATGCGGACTTTATCAACCTACTAGTGGACAAGTATTGTTTGATGATATATCAACTAATAATATTGATAAAGAAACATTTAGTGCAAATATGAGTGTTGTATTTCAGGATTATGTATTATTTAATATGACTGCAAAAGAAAATATATGGTTTGGCGATATTAAAAGTCCAATGGATGATTATAAAATTAAAATAGCAGCACAAAACTCAAATATTGATTCTATAATAGCCAATTTGCCAAATGGTTATAATACTACTCTTGGCAAGCTATTTGATAATAGCGAAGAACTTAGTATTGGAGAATGGCAAAAGATTGTACTCGCAAAAGCATTTTATCGAAATAGTCAAATTATTATTTTAGATGAACCCACAAGTTCGCTAGATGCAAAGACAGAAAATGAACTCTTTCATAATTTCAAAAAAATAGTTAAAGATAAAACCGCATTAATTATTAGCCATCGCTTTTCAACTGTTAAAATGGCTGATTTTATTATAGTTTTAGATAAAGACGCTATTGTTGAGCAAGGTACTCACGAAGAATTAATTAATAAAAGTGGTATTTATGCCCGTTTTTTTGAAATGCAATCAGAAAAATATTAATTGAATTATATAAGCAAAGATCTATCATTTGTTTGATAATAAGTATTATTGTAAGTAATCATTTGCTTTGTATTTTTATCTATTTTTGTTTAGCAAAAAACATGTAAATTTGTTTTATTAAATAACTTTTAAAATAGTTAATTGTTTAAAAGACTTAAAATAAGCCCTATTTCAGACATCGAATTAATTGCTCAATATAAACAAACGGGCAATAATACGTATGTTGGTGAATTATTTAAGCGATACTCCCACTTAATCTTCGGAGTATGCATGAAGTATCTCAAAGATAGCGATAATAGTAAAGACGCTGTTATGCAAATATTCGAGAAACTATTGACAGATTTACAAAAACATAATATTACAAATTTTAAAAGCTGGTTATATTCGGTTGCAAAGAACCATTGTCTTATGTATTTAAGAAATAATAAAGTTCAAATCTCTTATCAGGATGCAATAAAAAACAACAATGTAGTTATGGAAATGGAAAACAGTTTGCATCTTACTGATGAAAACAACAAAGAAATTGATTTAAATAATTTGGAAAAGGCAATTGAGGAACTAAATTCAAATCAAAAACAATGTATTGAACTTTTTTATTTAAAAGAAAAATGCTATTTAGAAGTGTCTGAAATTACAGGTTATTCAATGAATGAAGTTAAAAGTCATATCCAAAATGGAAAACGAAATTTGAAAATTATTTTATCACAACAAAATGAAAAACAATGATATAAATAACATATTTTCTGATTCGGATTGTTTGCCTGAAAAAAAACTTTTCGATTATCAAAATAATAAGCTAAGCAGTAAAGAAAAATATTTAGTTGAAAAACACATTGCTAATTGCGAGTTTTGTTCTGATGCACTTGAGGGATTGGCTTTAATTAGAGATAGTCACCATGCTAAAAAATCAATAAATGATATCAATACAGCAATTGATAAATACACCTTTAAAAAAAAGACAAAAACTATAACTTTAAATTTTTCAACAAAACTTGCTATTGCTGCAACGATAGCTATTTTAATAGGCATCTCTTTTTTGTTTACTCATTATCTAAGAAATATCAATAATAAAATAATTGCTGACAACAATATAACCAGAAACATTGTAGATAAAAGTGTAGTTAAACCAATTATCACTAACGAAGATTCGGAAGCTACAATAGAACAAACTCCTATTAATAATGGGTTTTTTAATAAAAAATCTAAACAAAATAGCACATTTGGCGGAATAATAGAAAAAGAAAACGTGAATAAATATTCAATGCCTGTATTATTAGACCAACCTAAAGAAAAGGAAATAATTATAGACAATAGAATTGATGAGATAGTAACCACAAAAACATTAGAAGTATTATCCAAAAATAATCTAGAACAAAACGAAGAAGAAGATTTAAAAGCTGTCAATGACAATATATTAATTGAAGAATTGCAAACAATACCCAAGAATGATGCGGATAAACCAATTAGTGAGGTTAATGTAAAAGATGATGAAAGTAAAGATATTTCAGGATACAAGAAACAAGTAAAGCAGAAAAATAAAATTACAACAATTGGAGACATTGTTAATCGTAAAGAAGTAAATATGCCTAGTACTTCATCCAGTCAAGGTAATTCTATTATTGCTAATGAAACCTATAATCAGGCTCTCGAAAAATTCAACAACAAAGAATACAATGTTTCAAAACAGTTGTTTAAGCAAATTCTTATCAATGATAATTCTAATTATTCAGCTCTTTATTATAAATCGCTTTGCTGTTTCTATCTTGAAGAGAATGAAAATGCTATTACAGGCTTCAATCAAATATTAAAGATAAGCAAAGGCGAATACTACGATTCTGCAAAATGGTATAAAGCCTTGGCATTGTTAAAAAAGGGAAATAAAAAAGAAGCAAAAAAAATCTTAGAAGAAATTATCAAAAGCAATAGTTCATTCAAGAATAATGCAGAATTAAAATTAAAAGAGATTTAAAATTTTTCCTAAATTTGCTTGTTAAAAAAAACTAAAAATGAAAGAAGATATAGAAAAAATAAGATGCTTAATTATAGGTTCTGGTCCTGCTGGTTACACTGCTGCTATATATGCATCAAGAGCTGATTTAAAACCTGTTATATATCAGGGATTACAACCAGGAGGTCAATTGACTATTACAACAGAAGTAGATAATTTTCCAGGATATCCAGATGGAATTCACGGTGTTGCTATGATGGAAGATTTAAAAAAACAGGCAGAACGTTTTGGAAGCGATATTCGCTGGGGAATAGTATCAAAAGTTGATTTTTCTTCAAGACCTTTCAAGATAATTATTGATGAAACGACTACAGTTTATGCAGAAACCGTAATTATTGCAACCGGTGCATCTGCAAAATGGCTTGGCTTAGAATCTGAAAAAAAATTCAATGGCTTTGGAGTTTCAGCCTGTGCATTATGCGATGGGTTTTTTTATAAAGGACAAGACATTGCAATAGTCGGTGGTGGAGATACTGCTGCAGAAGAAGCAACATATCTTGCTAAGCTTTGTAAAAAGGTTTATATGATAGTTAGAAGAGACGAATTAAGGGCTTCAAAAGCCATGCAGCACAAAGTGCTTAACACAAAAAATATTGAAATGCTTTGGAATCATACGACTAAAGAAATTATTGGAGATAAATCGGTTAATGGCGCTATCGTTAAGAATGTTAAAACAGGAATTGAAACGAAAATAGATATTACAGGATTTTTTGTTGCTATTGGACACAAACCAAGCTCAGAAGTTTTTGTTGGACAAATTGAGATGAACGAAAACGGTTATATTCTTACCAAACCAAATTCTACTCAAACTAATATTGAAGGTGTTTTTGCTGCAGGCGATGTGCAAGACCATTTATATAGACAAGCTGTTACTGCCGCAGGAAGTGGCTGTATGGCAGCTATAGAAGCAGAAAGGTTTTTGTCAACTATTTAAAATAGAAATGCTCCTTTTAACTACAAACAAATTGATATTGCTAAACATATAAAAAAAATTAGCAACAAATTTGTAATTCAAAATAAAACTGTATATTTGCACCTCTTAAAAAAAGTGTAAAAAGTTAAAATACAAAATAAAACAATGAAAGAAGATTTAATAAAATACGTTGAAGATAATGTAGTTGTTAAAAAAGAGATGCCTAAATTTAAGGCTGGAGATACTGTAACAGTTCATTATAAAATTATTGAAGGAAGCAAAGAACGTATTCAGCAATTTCAAGGCGTTGTAATACAACTATCTGGTAGTGGTGTTACTCAAACTTTTACTGTTAGAAAAATATCTGGCAATATTGGCGTTGAAAGGATTATACCTTTAGCATCTCCTTATATTGAAAAGATTGATGTAAACAAAAAGGGCGTTGTTAGAAGAGCTAGGATATTCTACATCAGAGAGCTTAGAGGTAAAAAAGCAAGAATTAAAGAAAAAAGAGTATAATTTCTTTACATATTTTAAAAAAGCAGAAT
>Ga0066650_10000484_pt1 | contig 13285 bp, 9 predicted proteins | sample CryGey092014_all_FD_59539 | JGI IMG/M metagenome (GOLD analysis project Ga0066650, IMG submission 59539) | Groundwater microbial communities from aquifer - Crystal Geyser CG23_combo_of_CG06-09_8/20/14_all | ecosystem: Environmental > Aquatic > Deep subsurface > Groundwater | place: USA: Utah...
GAGCAGGGTCTGTTGTAACAAAAGATATACCTGATCATGCACTTGCGTATGGCAACCCCGCAAAAGTACATGGATGGGTTTCTGACCACGGCGATAAATTAACATTTCATGAAAACGGCCTTTCAGCGTGCAAGTCGTGCGGCAAAAAATACCAGCAAACCGGAGAAGATAGCATCAAAGAAATATGAAATTTCTTGATTTAGAACTTCAATACAAATCCATAAAAAACGAAGTGGATGAGGCTATCAACCGGGTCATTTCGCGTTCTTCTTACATTCTTGGTGAAGAAGTAGATGAGCTTGAAGAAAAGATTGCTTCATACTGCAAAGTCAAATACGCCGTTGGACTTAATTCGGGGAGTGACGCGTTAACAGCATCTTTATTCGCACTTGGCATAGGTAAAGGAGATGAGGTCATCGTGCCCTCTTTTACGTATATTGCAACAGCCGAAGCAGTCGCAATCGTTGGCGCGACTCCGGTTTTCTGTGACGTAAATGACCGGACGTTTAATATTGATCCAAAAAGTTTTGAAAGTGTTATCACAGACAAAACAAAAGCGGTTATTCCGGTACATTTGTACGGTCAGCCAGCTGATATGGATCCCATTCTTTCTCTAGCAAAAAAGCACAATATCAAAGTTATTGAGGATGCGGCGCAAGCGATTGGAGCTGAATATAAAGGTAAAAAAACATGTTCAATGGGAGATATTGGTTGTCTTTCCTTTTTTCCTACAAAAAATTTAGGAGCGTACGGTGATGGTGGTATGTTACTGACAAACAAAAAGGAGATAGCTGACTGGGTCCGCATGTGGAGAGCGCATGGTCAGAGCAAAAAATATTATACCGATTTTATAGGCGCGAGCTCACGCTTAGATACAATCCAAGCAGCAATTTTACTCGCAAAACTGCCCCATCTTGACGAATGGAATAGAAAAAGAAGTGACTTAGCTGCAGAATATAATAAATTATTTGCAACTATTGCTGGAATAGAAACCCCATTTGTGTCATCAGAAGTCAAGCATGTCTACCATCAATACACTATTAAAACAAATACGAGGGATCTTTTAAAACAAAAACTCGCAGAAGTTGATATGCCAACAATGATTTATTATCCACTCCCCCTTCATAAACAAAAAGCGTTTTTGCCATACTGCAACACAGCATTCGACTTAAAGAATTCAGAAGACCTTGCTTCAGAGGTTTTATCTCTACCAATCTATCCTGAAATTAAAATAGATCAAATTGAAGGGGTGCTTATAAAATTTAACGATCTTAACCGCATATGAAACATATTGTTTCGGTTGTGGGTGCCCGACCACAATTTATTAAGGCGGCTGCAATCTCTAGACAGCTTAGGATGTATTTCAAAGAAACTCTCGTCCATACGGGCCAGCATTATGATTTTGATTTATCTGATATCTTTTTTAAAGAACTTAAGCTTTTTACGCCGGATCGTAATTTGAATATCGGTTCCATGACTCACAGCAAACAAACTGGGGAAATGCTGATCAAGATTGAAGAAGTCCTCCTTGAAGAAAAACCTGATGTGGTGCTTGTTTATGGAGACACAAATTCTACATTGGCCGGCGCGTTGGCTGCCTCAAAGCTTCATATCCCTCTAGCACATGTAGAAGCAGGGCTAAGAAGCTTCAACAAACTAATGCCGGAAGAAATAAATCGAATTGTTGCTGATAGTGTTTCCGATTTGCTTTTTGTCCCTACAGCCGCTGCCATAACAAATTTAAAAAAAGAAGGTATAACAAAAGGTGTGCACATGGTAGGAGATATTATGTTTGATTTGCTACTAGAAAATATTCTTAAGGCTGAAATGGCATCAGACATACTAATAAAACTTTCTTTAAAAAAATCTGACTACTATCTCGCGACGATACATCGTGCGGAAAATACGGTACAAAAAAATTTGTTAAAGGCATTTTTTGTATTTAGCAAGCTAGATCTGCAAGTTGTTTTGCCAATTCATCCAAGGACAAAAAAAATGCTAACGAAAGAAATAAATTTACTAATCGAATCTTCACCCAATATTAAAATTACGAAACCTGTTGGCTATTTTGATATGCTAATGTTAGAGAAGAATGCGAAAGCAATATTAACCGACTCTGGCGGCGTACAAAAGGAAGCTTATATGCTCGGTACCCCGTGTTTAACATTGAGAAATGAAACAGAGTGGGTGGAAACTCTTAACAATAACTGGAATCAGGTTGTTGGCCTTTCCTATAAAAAAATCTCAGCGGCCTTGGAACGTCATCCGATAAAACAACAGCATGGGGATGTTTTTGGGGATGGGCATGCGGCAGAAAAAATAATTAAAATACTTGATGAGTTTTGTAAAAAATAGCATTTTTATTTTTACAGCAAAAATAAGTCAGGTTATCAGTGTTTTTCTGATAGGGTTAATTATTGCCCGAACTATGGGCCCAAAAGGCAATGGCGTGTATGAGCTTTTCCAATTAATTGTAGTATTTTCTGTAACACTTGGTGCTTTAGGCGTAGGACATTCGATGGTGTATTTGGTAAAAAGGGTAGGCTACAAATTTGAAGATGTGCTGTCAACTGTTTTTTCAGTTGGTGTAATTTGGGGTATAACGCTTGGAACTTTTGTTTATATCTTCTATAATCTATTTCCAAATTTAGTACAGGGCTTACCTGCGTCCGCACTACTTTTAGGCGCTGTTGTTATACCATTTACACTTCTTGATTCCTATTTAATCCAAGGATTTATAGTAGATCTAAAAATAAAAAAACAAAGCTTTCTCATTGCTATAAAAAATACTCTCTTAGTTTTACTGATTTTGTTTTTTGTCCAATTTCGCGGACTTAATTCAAACGGCATTATTTATGGGGTATCCCTTGCTTTTGTTTTGAGCTCCTTAATTGTTATTTATAGTCTCAGAAGGGAATATAAATTTAAATTTGCTTTTTCTTTACCGATTATTAAATCTTCTCTCAGTTTTGGAATTAGAAATTGGCTCGGTAATGTTTTTTTAATATTAAATTACAAACTAGACGTTTTGCTGGTGAATTACTTTCTTGGTGTTAAAGATGTCGGCTTGTACTCAATCGCTGTCATGATAGCTACAAGTTTATTCTTAATACCAAGCTCCGTAGGACCACTACTCTACTCCTCGTGGTCGGCTCAACCGCAAAATGAGGTGGATGTGACGACACCAAAAATTTCACGCCAGATACTTTTTATTGCTTTTGTGCTTTCGTTATTTTGTGCTGCTATTAGTTATTTCCTTATCCCAATTTTTTATGGAGATCAATTTCTGCCTTCTTTTACTGCCTTGCTTTTTTTGCTTCCTGGTATAATTACAATGACTGTAAACTACATTTTGTTTAACAATTTTTCTTCACGGGGCAAACCTCAATATAGTGCATATTCGCTTATTATCGCTTTAATAATTAACGTGCTTTTAAACATTATATTAATACCAAAAATGGGAATAAATGGAGCAGCCCTTTCTAGTACAATATCATATACTCTTAGTGCTTTGATCTCGATTTTCATTTTTTACAGAATTACAGAAGTGCAAACGTCCAAAAATATACTTATGTTAACGTCGTCTGATTTTAAGGATATGAAGTTATCTTTATTCAAATTACTTAAAAAAAATTAATATGCTAGCGTACTATAGAAAAACATCCAATCTAGCATTATTTTTCATGAACCTTCTGGTTCAAAGAGTTTTTCGAGTTAATGGTAAAACAAATTGGATGGTCCACTATACATCTCAAGTTATCGCACCGCAAAAGATACAAATAGGGCGAAATGTGGAACGGAGCTTTGCTCGTAGCGGCAACTGCTACATACAAGGGCTGAATGGTATAATAATGGAAGACAACGTATTATTTGCTCCCGGCGTGAAAATAATTAGTTCAAATCATGGTTTTGAAAACCATAAAGAAATAGTGCACGCGGACCCCATACACATCGGTGAGAATACGTGGATCGGTGCAAATAGTATTTTGTTGCCGGGAGTACAAATTGGGAAAAACTGCATAGTTGGTGCAGGCAGCGTAGTCACAAAATCTTTTGATAATAATAGTATAATTGCAGGAAACCCCGCAAAAGTAATTAAAATGAAACCAAATGATTGAGAATAAAAAAATATCACTCGTTATCCCCGCCTACAACGAAGAAAAAATGATCGCTGAAGTTATTACGTCAACACCTCATTTTGTCGATAAAATAATTGTGGTCGATGACAATAGTAACGACGCAACGGCAACAATAACTACTGAATTACAACAATCAGATGACCGAATTACCTTACTAAGACACCAAACGAACGGTGGTGTTGGCGCTGCAATTATATCCGGTTATAAGTACTCAAAGGAAAATAATTTTGACATAACAGCTGTGGTAGCGGGTGATGGGCAGATGGATCCAAAAGAGTTAATAAAGTTATGCGAACCCTTGGTTTACGAATCAGTTGACTATGCTAAGGGGAATCGACTTGTACATGAAGATGCATGGAAAGCGATGCCAAGGTATCGATTTATTGGAAATTCAATTTTATCACTGCTTACAAAAATTTCTTCTGGTTATTGGTTTCTTACTGATACACAAACAGGATATACCGCCATTTCTCTCCACGCGCTAAAAAGCCTTAATCTAGATACAATTTACAAAAACTATGGTTTTCCGAATGATATTTTAGTCAAACTGAACGTCATCAACGCAAAAATAAAAGAGATCCCAATTAAGCCAATATATTATAAAGATGGTAAATCAGGGATTAGGTTGCATAAGGTTATCCCAAAAATATCATACCTGCTCTTTAAAAATTTTTTTTGGCGCATGAAAGAAAAGTATGTAATAAGGGATTTCCATCCATTAGTTTTTTTCTACTTTCTTTCCTTTTTTCTCTTTATCATTGATATCGGACTTATAATAAGACTGTTAGTAATTCTGTTTGACACAGGACGACTCGCTCCAATGAATATGCTTTCTATTATTTTTGTTTCAATAACCGGTCTCCAGTTTCTTCTATTTGCCATGTGGTTTGATATGGATTATAACCGACATCTTAAAATTGAATAATGAATATTTTAGTACTAACCACCTCGTATCCAGAAAATGAAAAAGATTTTTCAGGAATTTTTATAAAAAATTTTATTTCTGAACTTCCACAACAAGTTCAAGTTACTGTTTGCACACCTCAGAAGAATCAAACTCATCGCGATGAAATTGATGGGCATATTAGGGTAAGAAGATATCACTATTGGCTCCCCTTTAATAAAGAAATTTTAATGCAAGAAGGTGGTATCGTATCAAACCTAAAAAAATCTTTTGCAGCAAAAATTCAATTAATCCCTTTTGTCTTTTTTTCAGTGCTTTATGCAATCAAGTATTCAAAAAACCAAGACATAATCCATGCTCATTGGGTTCTTGGGGCAATACAGGCAAGGATACTTCATTTTTTAAAAAAGACTCCCTACATTTTAACTGTCCATGGGACTGATGCCGAGATTATGAAAAACTCTATCTTGGTCAGGACAATTATGAAAGGTATTCTTTTAAAGGCTTCAAAAGTAATCTGTGTAAGCTCTTTTTTAAAAAAAGAAGTTTCCAGAATTTCACCTAATGCCAACGTATGTGTATACCCAAATGGGGTGGGTGGAGTAGAAAAACTTTTTCATATAACGAGAAACCCAGTTTCTAAAAATCCTGCAAAATTTCTTTATGTGGGTCGTCTTAGTGAAGAAAAGAATATCCTGTGGCTGATAAATGGCTTTAGGTTGATTAAAAAAACATTCAACGGAATACATCTTTCGATAGTTGGTTCTGGCTCATTAGAAAATAAAATTAAAAACTTTATTAAAAAATCAAACCTTGAAAACAATATTGATTTGATTGGTCCAGTCCCCCCTCACGAAATTAGCAAATGCTACCAAAATGCGGATATATTTATTTTACCTTCTTTACGCGAAGGCTTTGGTGTTGTATTAATTGAGGCAATGGCTGCTGGATTACCTGTCATTGCGAGCAATGTTGGAGGGATAACCGATATAATAGAGGATGCAAAATCAGGTCTTTTTATAGACCCAAAAGATGTCAAAACCCTTGAAGCTGCAGTCAATGCACTATATCTAGATTCAAATAAACGATACGAGATGGGCGTAAGAGGAAGAAGGCTGGTAGAGAAAAAATATATGTGGAAGAATATAGCTTTAAATATTTATAACAACATTTACCTAAAAACAAGTGGATAGTGGACTTGTATTTTTATTCACCTCTATAGTATTTCTCCTTGTTTTTATTGTACCCGGCTATTTGCTGATGAAATTATTTTTTGACCAAATAAACATAACTTTTGCTTCATTTTTACCAATTTCATTTACATCATCACTTATATTCTATTTTCCGTTGGTTCTTATTTCATATTTTTTTCATCTTCCCATAGCAATTTTACCTATTGCAGCTGGACTGATAACAGTCATTACATTAGCTACTATTATAGTAAAAAAGAGAGTTAATAAGTTAAAAATACCCAAACCAACAAAAGAGTTTACATTTATAGCTTTGGTTATAATTGTACTTTTTTCTATTGTTATTTCCTATCAAATCAAAGCCAATGCTGACGGTGACTCATTATACCACCTTGGTTTTATAAATAAAATTGCTGAGAATTCGACAATTTCACCCACCGACGCCTTTTTTAAAACTAACACGATCCCCTCTACATACGGCTACAATGCTTGGTACCCCCAGGTAGCCTTACTTTTTAAGCTAAGTGTTTACCCGCCAGAAGCTATCTGGAGTATTTTAAACTCAATACTTGTTGTTATTGTAGTTCTAAGTGCGGCCACGATAACTGAATTTCTTTTTGGAAGTGAAAAATTTGCCTGGATTGGCGCATTTGCTTTTGTTGGCATACAATCGTTTTTTTCTGGTTTTTTTGATTTTCAAATACTTGCATATCCAGATCAAATAGCCCGGAATATATTACTTCCTATATTGCTTGTTTTTACACTACAAAACTCAGAAAGAAGCAGCAAACAAAATCTATTTCTGGTTTGCGCTTTAGCTGCGTTGATCACCTTTACGCATTTATTTTCATTTTTAGCTTATGCATTAATAATTGGGTTCCTATTGCTGATTTACTTAACACAAAAAAACTGGTTGGTGATAAAAAGGATGGGCCTTGTTTTTGGGCTATCGATTCTTTTATCAATCGCACTGCTTGCTGTAAAAATAGCAAGTATTGCGTCATTTGTTGTTAATTCAGACGTTATATCAATACTCAGAACCGATGGTTTTTGGGTAAGTAAAAAACTGTTTATAATTTTACCCATTGATCATTTTGATTTATTTAGGTGGGTTATTTTTTCTTTGGGTTTGCTTATAATAATTTGTTTATTTATTTTTAGATCTTCAAATTTTAACAGACAAAAAATATTTTTAATCTTGGTTATGTCTCTAACCCCCTTTATTGTTTTGCTTATCCCTTATTTTGCAACCTTCGGTTCAAAAATATTTACCTACACCTATATTCATAGACTTTGGTTTATTGTTCCGTTTTATTTATTAGCAGCGGTTATTATAGATTTTATTTTAAAAGGTATTGCCAAAATTAAAACTAGACCCAGCAGAACTTATTTAATAAAAATTGCATCCGTAACGGCCATATTTATTATTTTATTATCGCCCTTTGCGGTCCCAAAGTATTATGCTAATGTAAAAAACAAAATTGCTAAGCAAGAAAACACTGAAAATTATTTTAATGGCGATCCTATTGTGACAGACCAGTTAATTAAATATATCCGCGAAAAAATTCCAAACAAATCAGTATTTTTTTCAGACGGATGGACTAGTTACCGAATTGGCGCCCGTACGAACAATTACGTAGTTACAAGTCTACGCCAGCACTTTTCACCAGTACTTCCTCGTGACGAAAGAATTGATGAAATAGAATATGATTTATATTCCAGAAATTTAGAACAAATAATTAATTCATTAGATACCCTTCGAGTCGATTATTGGGTCGTTAATAAGCCATACAGCGAATATAAAGCTTACTATAACCTCTCAGAAAAGCTAGATTTCTACCCACAGCTCTTTGAGAAGATATATTCAAATCAGAATTACACAATTTATAAAGTTGATATTGGGCAGGAAAATTTGAATGTAGTTATGGATTCTTTATACAAAGATGCTTTGCTGAATATTAGCAACCCTGAGACCGCGCTAACAAAAATTTCACAGCTTCTCATTATTAAAAGCGACGATGTTGAGGCACTAACATTATTTGAAAAAATTAGACAAGAAAATAAGTTCATCTTTGATGAAGAAAAAAATTTGATTCGTTTTGGTACAGGCTCGCAAATAATGGATTCTTCGGTCTTTAATCCTCCACCCAACGGCATAGACGCTCTTTTTGATGGCGGTGTATTGGGACCTACCGATTATTTGGCTGGTATCAATGACACGCTTCCGAACTGGTTTACGATAAATTTTCAGATTCCAAGAAAAATCACCTCTTATTCAATTACTTGGTTTTCTCAAAAAGAGTCAGGGGCCAATTGGACTTTTTATGGGTTAACAGATTCTGGGTGGACTGAAATTGACAAACTGGTAAACCAGCCAGCTGCAGCTAGCTATACGCATTTCTTTAAAGAAGCAGTTGTGGTAAAATCAGTAAAACTCGAAGTATACACGACAAATAATCAACCAAGAGCTTTGATAAAAAAAATGGATGTCAGATAGAACAATTCTAGTTCTTTCCGCGCTAAAAGTCTGGTCGTTAGGCGCGAATAAAGGAGCACAATCACTTTATAAAACTCTAAAGTATCTAAACACGGAATTTAAAGTGGAGTTTTTTTCAAATACAATTAGCAAAGAAGAGCAAATTCCTGATCTTAATAATATCAAATTAACCAAAATAAACTGTTTCTCACTAGAAAAAACTTTTACACCAAATCATAAACTGCACTCTTTTCGCTTCATTATATTTCCTTTTTGGTGGTTTGTTTTCCAAATTAGATCTTTTTATGCAATTAGAAAAAAAATAAAGGAGAATTCTCATTCTATTTTATATGCGTACGAGGTAAGCGCAGTACCAGTTATGAAGTTTCTCAGTAAAATATACACATTACCTTTAGTAACGAGGTTCCAGGGAACCATTTTGTATCCATTATTACACAAAAAAATTCGTAGACTACTACAATTTCATCACTACATCGCCTTAAAAATAACTTCGGATTTATTAATCATGACTAATGACGGAACAAAGGGCGATATAGTGTTAAAGAAACTTCACAATCGCTCAAAAAAAATATTGTTCTGGCTTAACGGGGTTACCCCACCAAAATTACCAACAGAAGAGGCAATCAAGGTGGAAAAGTTAAGATTACATATTTCGAAAGAATCTAAAATTCTCGTTACAATCAGTCGATTAGTCTTTTGGAAACGAGTTGATCGATCAATAAATATAGTAAAGAAAATGAGCGATCAATCAGTGCACCTCATTATCGTTGGTGATGGCCCTGATAGAGAAAGGTTGAAAAAATTGGCCCAAAACGCTAATAACATACATTTTGTGGGGGCAATACCTCACGATAATATTGGCTTGTATTATGCTCTTGCCGATGTATTCTTATCCTTATATTCACTTTCAAATGTAGGGAATCCACTACTAGAAGCCATGTCTATAGGGAAGCCAATTGTCACGTTAAACAATGGGGATACTAAAACAATTATCAAAAACGGAGAAAATGGAATTTTAGTTAATGAAAACGACGTAAACCAAATCTACAAAAATATCCTAACCTTACTGAGGGACAACAAAAAAAGAAAAATACTTAGTGAAAACGCAAAGAATTTTGCACAGATACACTTTTGGGGTTGGTCTGAAAGAATGCAAAAAGAAATTGACGAGATAAAGCTACTCAAGCAAACAGCTTAATTTATCACTTCAAAAATATATACTTGTTTATCAATATGATAAACTTCCTTGAAATACTTTTTATCAAAAAATTTTGAAAAGCCGTCGAAATCTTCAAATGGAGCGGCAAATTTTTGATTTTCATTAGTATCACCAGCCCAAAGAGATGCCTGACCTGAAACAAAAATGAGGGTTTTTGTCGTCCCAGAATTCACCTGATGATTTTTAGAAAATTCGTCATAGTATCTCGTAAGCGCCAGCGATGCCTCGTAAGCCTGCTTCGCGTCAATACTTGAAAAAATCTTCCGTCGTAATTCCCGTAAATCGCTTACTCCATCAAAGATAGTAACTAAATAATTCTTTTTTGCTTCTTTTTTATTTTGAAATCTAAAAACGGCTGCCTCAGTATCGGCAGATGCGCTGATTTCTTCCGTTTTGCCCCCAAATGAGATTAAAATACTGGGGACTTCCAAATTAGAGCAATTTAATAATTCTATTTCATTATTTTTGTCTGGTAGAAATTTATTATCGATTGTATCAATTAAAAAACTAACTCGTTTATTTTCAATTACTATATTGGAGGTGCTTAGTCCATAGTTATTTAATAATACTTGCTTACAGTGAGAACCCTCTCCTGGGAGAGTATAAAACACATGGTATTGATATTCGATAGTCTTCTGTCGCAACATAGTTGTCCTACCAGATAATGCGGTAATTGAACGAGTTAATTCGGGACTAGTAAAAATATAAGTGTCGCTTAAATAGTGACTTTTAATCCAAAGTGAGGCTTTGTATTCCGAACGAGTAAAATTTGTTAAGCCAACATCCTTGCTTGCATAGTTATTCGCGTATAACCAATTTACATATGAAGTAGCGTCCGGAACCACAAAAACTAAAGCTGCGCCTATTAGCAAAATATAAGAATATTTCAATACGTAACTTACACTACTATTAAACAAAGATCGAAGGTTAATAAATGCATAAAACACTAACAAGGCCAATAAAGGTGCTAATAATTCGAGTAATCGATAAGCAAAATTTATTGGTAGATAAATAAGTATTAAAGTCGCTATAAAAGACAAAACATAAGGATATAAACTGGACACCTTTTTATAAAAAATAAACATAGCCCCCAGAAAACCAGTCCCCATAAGCACAAGTGGATACGTCGATGCCATCATGTCAAATTTTGAAGAAAAGTTGTAATTGTATTGACCTCCAAGAAAGATATTATTAGAATCAGCTGAATGATGAAGAATGTCAGGTATATTTGCTGAAATGAAAAGAATTGCAAAAGAAATCGTAATTATAAAAAGTATGATTGCAAAATAGCTAGCAAGAATCTTGTTATCCTTTAAAACCGGACTTAGTAAAATAATAGACAAAACCAGTACCGTAAATACGCCCGTATAGGCATGCAACAGTATAAGACAGGTTGCAAGCAATGCAACTAAGAGATTTTCATGTTTGTTTGAACTATTAGAAAACAAATAGTATAAAATCAGCAAGGAGACTAATAATGGTAAAAGAAACGCATATGAAAGATGTAAAACTAAAATTAGAAACGAAAGGACTGATCCAAAGCCGATAAAATTCAAAAACAGAACTATCTGGGACTTGCTAGATTTTTCTGACAAACGATCTTTTAAATAATCAATAAGTAGATAGAAAAAAGGGATTAAAACGAAAAAAAGGTTTTTTTCTCTAAAATTGATCAAATCGTATATTCTTCCTTGGTACCCGAAAATAAATAAAAAAACAACAGTTGTAAAAAAAGCAAGCCAGCACGAGTTGGTCGCTTTTGATTTTAGAAAAAAGTACATGCTGAACGCAAAAACGCTATAAAGGAGAAAAGGAGTTAGCCACAAAACATGGATTGGTTCAACGTGAGCGATTACTGAAGTGATCGAAAGTATTACAGGAATAAATGGCAAGTACGAATAAACATAAAAGTTACTGTTTGTAAAATCATTTGATAGTATCTCTTGAGACAATCCAGAAAGGAAAATGTTATCATTCCCGGACTGTAGCGGGAATGTGCTAAAAGACCTAAAATACAAAGATATGCATACGGCAAGCCCAATTAAAAGAAAAATCGGAATCAATGAAGAAGCTTTTGTTTGAGAAAAATTATTTTTTTTAACTACGGTTCTTGAAAAGACAAATTGAAATCCGGAACATATATAAAGTAAAGAAATAATAATAAGAAAATTAAAATATCCAAACGACTGAAATACATACAGGAATAGCATAAGTATTAACAAACCAACTATCCAAAAAAGCGGAATTCTAATCACGGGTGCTAACTTCGAAAAATCTTTTTTGAACAAAAAAGCGGCAAAAGTTGCTACATAATAAGGTACAAAAAAAATAACAGGTAAACCAATAATACTTTTCACTAGGTACCAATCTTGAGGAAAAAATAAAGTTGCAACAAAAACTAAAAATGGAACTAAATAAAGAAAAAGGGGCTTCTTCATAGGGTGTTGTGGGATATTCTTAGCAAAGTAGATTTAAAAATGTCTGGAGAATAATATTTAAATACATAAGCATAACCGTTAACTCCCATTTGTTTTTTTAATGAATCAACCCTGCAGATTTTCATTATTTCATCCCCTAGCAAACCTACTTCTGATTCAAGCAATCTATAGCCCGCCCCTACTTGAACAATTTTCTCTGCAAAATAATTATCCGCCAAAAAAATAACTGGTTTTGACATCGACATATACTCTAAAACTTTTGTAGGTAGTGCGCTATAAAAAACTCTATCGCTGTGTAAACTAGCAATACAAACATCGGCACATGAATAATAAAGCTGCAATTGATGACGATCAACCTGATCTACAAATTTAATATTTTCTAAATTATGTTCTGAAGCAGCTTTCTGCATTTCTGCTTTTTCCTCACCATGTCCAACAAACAAATAGAAAATTGGGAAATGTTTTTTTTGCGACTCAATCACACCTTGAAGAATTTTTTTCATATTTTGGGCTTTACTATGATTACCCGCATAAAGAGCTATAAACCAATTTTTTGGCACATAATCAGGCTTAGGCATTGTTGCTGTTAAGGTGTGAGATAGATCTACAACATTAGGCAAAACTTGAATTTTTTCTAAAGGTACACCTTTATCAACAATCTGTTGCTTTAGAGGTTCATTTATCGTCAATACCTGATCAGCCTGTCTATAGAGCCATAATTCCAGCTTTTCTAGAATACCGTAAAAAACTCCCTTCTTCATTAAACCCATTGCCGCGATTGACTCTGGCCAAATATCTCTGACGTCAAAAATAAACTTCGCTCTCTTTATTTTTGCCAATAAAGCAGCGGAAAAAGCATTAAGTAATTGAGGCGAACTTCCAATTATTATATTGGGCT